>Ga0208243_1000016_pt1 | contig 296163 bp, 278 predicted proteins | sample Subbio2Aug_QV12A_FD_184826 | JGI IMG/M metagenome (GOLD analysis project Ga0208243, IMG submission 184826) | Serpentinite rock and fluid subsurface biosphere microbial communities from McLaughlin Reserve, California, USA - CR12Aug_QV12A (SPAdes) | ecosystem: Environmental > Terrestrial > Deep... | reverse complement strand
GGCCTGGAGGGGCCATTCCACCCATCATCACACCTGCAATTTTTGCAGCATTTTCTTGCGCCATGACAAGACAAACTCGCCCCGCCAAACTGCCGCTAATTGTAGAATATAAACTTACCGACTTGGAGCCCAACTCTTTTTGGATGTCAGCAGAGGAGCTCGATTCGGTGGCAGGGTTCATAAAACGAGTGTTTTTTGCCAAGATCGTGCCAAGTGTGTTCCCCGCCACCTGGAATGCAGAGCCGATCACATCAGAAATAATGTCGCGGTCAATAGGAGATAGGTTGTCCGATGACGAACTGGATGCGCCACTTAAGGAAGAGAGGTCGAATGTATCATCCGCACCTTGTAGTAATGCGTCTATCTCGTCTTGTGAGAGTGAACCTTCACCCATGCCCTTTTATCTCCGGAAAAACTTAGGATAATGAGACATAATACGAATGTTTTTGTCACTCAGTTTTTTTCCGAATTGACAAAAAGTAACCAAACCTCAGTCAAAGGCGCCGGAATTTCCCTCAGCGTAGGTTCGTAAATGGTCATAGGAATAAATTCCCGTATTGTGGTAGTCACTCCATACGATAGAAATCGCATACCTACCCACTTTGGTCCAGGAGATGAGTTTGATGGAGTCTATATGGCCAGTGGCTTGCCCCACTTTCCCGCCATGACCACCCCGGCAAGTCGCACAGGGACATTTTTTGCGAAGGTCTAATAACGAGTATTTGCTTCCATGCCCGTCTTTCCACTCGATATAGAGGTAGTCGTCGTCGAAAGAAATTTCTTTTGGGAAGGTAGCAAGTTGTGAGTTCATCTTAGAATTTGACCGGTAGGCTTGTTTTTTTGGATTTAAAATGTCCGACAGTAGTTCCGTATTGGATTTTATCTCCGAGTTGGATGTTTGTCAAATCAATCGTGTCATTTTCAAACACTAAGATGACAGTGGAACCCATTTCAAAACGACCCATCTCAGAACCTTTCTCAATCATGATGGAGACGTCTTTGTAGTGGTGTTCTTTAGCGAAACGAATCCAATTATTGGTCACAATTTTATTGTCATAGGTCACACGGATCTTACCCACATTGGATGCCCCTACTTTGATCACGGCAATTTTCCCGTATTCGGTTTGTAAGAAGGTGATTAACCTTTCATTTTTTGGAAAAAGACCTCGGATATTGAGAACTGCTAAGTCGTTTACAGGGAATAACTTTCCTGGTTCATAATAATATCCTAAAATTTGTCCAGCAAACGGACTGTGGATCCTATGATAATCTTGTGGAGAAAGATAAAAGGTGATATATTTACCGTTTGTAAAGTGTGGGTAAAACTTCTCGGAACCTAACAACTCTTTTACGGAATAATCAATTCCTTTTGCTTGTATGATAGTAGATTGGTTAATGTTTCCGAAACTTGTGATCTTAGAATCCGTTGGGGAAACAACTGCATTCGCAGCAGAATCGATGATACGGGCTTCGGCACGAAGAGCACGAGTGAAAAACTGATTGAGGGAAGCATACTCTTTGATTTCCAGTTCCGCTTCGCTTAGATTGATCTTATAGGCTTTTGCAAATGCTTTTAAGATTGGAATCATCATAAATCTAGGCAGTTTGAGAGTCGAAAAATACCCAAAAATTTTGGAGATTAAGTTTTTAGGAAGTAAGGTTAAAAAGAGTAAATAAATATCTTTGAAAATTTCATACCTTGCCCCTGATTCAGAGAGGTATTTTTTGAGTTCCAGATTAGCAGATTTGCAAAGTAACATGAGGGAAACAAGAAGTGGAACACTTGTGATGACAGCTGCTACATACCCCCAATGCATTACAAAGGATAAAACATCTACTCCAAACTTTACATATAAATACGCAAAACCAAGTGTTGACCCAATGAATAACATTCTAAAGAAGTTTGAAAACTTTTCACCAAACACATAAAAGGCGTTCTGTTCACCACTGTAAAACCAACCAGCCAAACTCAAAATTCCAAAACACAAAAAGGATACAACAAACAAGATAACTGGAAGGGAATCTTTTTGTTCCAGTATTCGATTTGGGAACATTAGAATGGTTTCAAGGTTCACGGCACCATAAGAGTATAAAACATACCCAACCATTGTCGCCATGATAAATCCTTCAAAGAAAGATGCAAGCATACTCACTAACCCTTGTTTGGCGGCATAGTCAGTTCTAACAACTCCAGCAATCCCTGAGGACTTTCCAACGGCAGTTTCTGTTGATAAAAAGAAAGTACTTAAGGAAACAGAAAGAGCTCTTAATACCCCAAATGCTCCTCCACCCTGTAAGGCCTTAATTGAAAACGCCTCTTTGGTAACATCTGACAAAAACCCGAGAAAGGAAATCATCCCATTTGAAAAAAGGGAAATGTATCCAAATAGAAATAATAAAATTCCGATTGGTGCAAGGACACTTGCAGCTTTTCCAACTCGCCTAACACCGCCAATCACGATGAATAATAAAATGACAGAGAGTGAAATGGGGCCCGATAATCCCGATAAACTGAGTCCTTCTTTTGTTAAGTAAGTGAGTCCAACAAAAGGGAATATCCCCCCAAATACAAGAACTGTCACAAGACTTGCCAAGGAAAAGGCAACAGCGAGCCACTTCGCACGAAGGGCTTTTTCGATGAAGTACATGGGACCTGAAAGGTAACGACCACTCGGAAGTTGGTTTCTAAATTTGACTGCTAAGGTCGAAGAAACAAACCGAATCGGCATCACAAAAAGGCTCATGACCCATATCCAAAAAAGAACACCAATCCCACCGTAGGCGATGGCAAGAGCCGTTCCGATGACCGAACCTGCAAGTAACGAGGAACCTATACCTGCAAAAAAAGCTTGGGAATGTACAAGTTGCCCTTTGGACCCTTTAAAATCCATGTTTCCAGTTAGAATTTTGAGGGATAAAAAGAGGAATCGGATCTGAGGGAATCCCAATCGAATGCTTAAGTACACTGATGCGATGAGGATGAGGTAAAAATATGGGCTTAGGATGTCTGATCCTAAAATGAGATTAAACTTAGATCCGTTTTGAAAGAGTGTTTCCATATAGGTTCTTCCTCACGAAATTGGATGAAATTGTTATGTCAAGATGTATTGTAATCCTTTCGTTTCCCGTTTTTCTATTTTCCTTTCTGACAAGTGGGGGTCTTACTGCAGAACCTTCTGGAATCGAAGTGGGGATGCGTTATGGTGCAGGCGAAAGAATTCCTGGAAGGTTTGATGGTGACTTAAGGCAATTTTCTTCCACGTTTAACCCTCTTGTTTTTTCCGATGTAAACATCAAAGGTGGAAAAACAACCAACCTATACGAAGGATTTATACGATTTTTATTAGATTCGAGAAATCGAGTTGGTTTTTATATCGGCAGGAATGATTGGCAAATCCTACAACTAACTGAAGTTACAAGTGATTTATACTACACAAAATTAAATTCCGAAATTTATTCCTATCATGTCCTTGGGATGTATCATTTTTCAATGCCAATCTCGCGAAATTTTGAGTGGGAAAATGGAGTGGGAATGGGTTTTACTTCTGCAGATTGGAATATTCGAGGGTATTCCATTGGAGAACCACTACCCAATACACAGTATTTTAACCAAAGAGGTAGGCTTAGAGGGAGCGGACTTGTTTACCGTGTGGAAACTGCCATCAATCGCAGGTTATACGAAAATACTTTTTTCCAAATAGGAATTGGATACCATCACATCGCTATTGATAAATTTAGTGGGAATTATAACGGAGAAACATCTAGTTTTTACATTCGGGCAGACGGTCGAGTGGGTGTCATTGATGATACAAGAATTATCGATGCGACTGTGAGCACTGCACAAACATTTCGGAGGTTAGATATGAACACAGGTGCATGGACATTGTATTTTTCAGCCTTCCAAAGGTTTTTGGATTGACGATCCGAAAGAAAGGATGAAATTCTTTAAGAAAATTACATGAAATCCCCAAAAATCATTACCATCGGTATCAAAGAATTGGCCCACCAAAAGGTCATATTGGCTGCTTGGTATAACTTTCTAAAAGAAAACTTCGATGCAAAAAAAGTTTCCGCAGATGAGTTTACTTTGTTTTTACAAGCACATGTTATGTATGATTTAGATAAAGATCAAATTGAATTGATGTTATCTGGATCTGAACCATTACTCGAAGAATTCAAAAAGTCTATCTTTGGATGAACCTCCAGATCTTCGGCACAAAAAAATGCAAAGATTCTAAAAAGGCACAACTCTTCTTTCAGGAGAGACGTATTCCTTTTCAATTTATCAACTTACAAGAAAAAGAAATGAGCAAAGGGGAACTCAGATCCATACTTGGAAGTGTCAGTTTAGATGATTTGATTGATACCGAATCTAAAGTTTATGAAGACAAAAACTTAAAATACATGTTATACGATAAGGAAGAGGCTTTATTAACAAATCCCCTTCTTTTTAAAACACCTATTGTTAGAGATGGTAAAAAAGCAACGATTGGATTTGTACCTGATGTTTGGAAACAGTGGTTGAACGATTCCAAAAAATAAATGATAGAAACAAAAGTAGAAACAATCATTCAAAAACCGGTTGCGGAAGTATTTGCATATGTTCGCAACATGGAAAATCAAATTTTTTATAACAATAGCATACACGAAGCAAAGGCAACAAATCAAGACGCTACAGAATACAAAATCCAAATTGATCTGGGAATCTTCAAATTAAACGAAACTTATAAAATTAACGAAGTTGTGGAAAACAAATTGATTGTGGCAAGTTGCACAGCAAATGGTATGAAATTCACTGATCGATATGAATTTTCTGAGAATGGTACTTTTTGTTCAATCAGTGTAACTGACAAGATGGAACTAAAAGGCCTATTCCAATTGAGTGAAGGCCTTGTCAAAATGAATCTTAAATCACAAATGATAGAGAATCTAAAGTCTTTAAAAAAAATTTTAGAATCTTAATTCCTTCTCACTTTTCAAAGTTTTTACGTTTTGCATGGTCTTTTACAAGTTCTGGTAATAAAGGTAATGAACTATGAATCCTATGCATTTCAAGAGCGGGCCTTGCAGGAATTCCGAAATATGCAGTTTTTTCCTTTGAATCTTCCGTTAGTCCAGATAACCCCAAAAGAATAGATCCTTTTTTCATCGTTAGGTGTTCTGCGACTGCGGATTGTCCTGCCAAAAAACATCCATCTTCGATAGTAACAGATCCAGCTAACACTGTTGCACCTGCAATATAAACATAATTCCCAACTCGGCAATTATGACCAACATGAACATGGTCATCAAATTTGGTAAAATTACCTATGGTTGTGGATTCTAAGGCAGCTCTATCTACCGTACAGTGTGCACCCATCTCCACATCATCACCTATAATTACATTTCCAATTTGAGGAACTTTGTAACGAACACCCGCATAATCATAAAACCCAAATCCATCGGCGCCAATGACAGTATTTGAATGAATCAAATTTCTTTTTCCTATTTTGCAATTATAATAAATGACAACACCAGACTTGATAACTGTATCATCTCCAACTTCTACATTTGGTTCTAATACAACATTTGGATACAATACAACATTATCTCCGACAATAACATTCTCTTGGATGACAACAAAATCCATGATCGTTACATTTTTCCCAATCTTAGCACTTGGATGGATACTTGCTTTGCCAGAAACAGAAGATTGAATACTGGGTTTTTTCTCAAATAATGAAATCACTTGAATGAATTTTACTTTAGATCCTTCTTCGGGAACAATGATAGTATTGGGAAAAGTTGATGCTAACGAATCAATCGTCAGAGCAATTTTAACATCACTTGCTTTTTGATGTTTATTTAAATACTTTTTTGAGGCCACATAATAGATGCTATTCGGATCAACTGCCGTATGATGTTCTAAGTCTTTTATGCCATTTACTTCCAATTCACCATTACCAGTGAATTTGGCATTTAAACGTTCTGCTAACTCTTTCAGTTTCATATTCAACCTTTAGATGAGAAAAATTATGAGAAGGGACATATTTCAATCATAATTTTTTATCACTCTCTTCTGAAAAATTAGAAACTTACCGAAATTAACTATATGCATCTTCATAAAATCAACAAAGTACTAATTTGCATTTTGTTAACTTACACTGTTCAATACTTAACGTTGCCATTTCCAGATTTATTAGCAGAAGAAGGTGTCATTTTCGAAAATCCATATAAAAAAACTGAAAAACAAACAGATGTTACTCAGTTCACTATCTATTTTACTAAAAAATCTCATCTGATTCCTAAACAAGACCAAGTTCGATTGCAATCAGTTGCAGATTTTTTATACAGAAATCGAAACTTTGAGATTTTGATCAGTGCGCATGCAGTGGAAGGAAAAACAAACAAAGAGAATGTTTTGATCAGCGAAAAACGATCATTAGAAGTGGAACGTTTTTTACTCATCCACTCTGTAGAACCGAACCAAATTAGGCGACTTTTCTATGGAAATTCCAAATCTCCAAACCTAACAAAAGAACACGAAGCTCTTAATCGAAGAGTAGAGATCTTACTCCAACCTATTGGTTAATTTTTTCTACCCATTCTAACCAATCTTTCTCAGTATCAATATCATTTAATGCTGGTAAAACTGAGAAAGCAAGATTGAGTTCCTTTATTTTTTTGATGGTCAAATCGAACACCAATTCCGTACTCCAAGGAATTCCTTCAAATAAAAAAGGATAGAACTGATTCATGCCCAATAAATAATATCCTCCATCTTTTGCTGGTCCTATGACAATATTAGACGTTTCTAATGCACGATATGCATCTTCAAAAATTTTTTTTGTTAAATAGGGACAATCTGTTCCAATGATCAAAATTTTACCAAATGGCTCATCAAACTCTTCCCGAAAAGCATCCTTCATTTTTTTACCAAGGTCACCTTGGGATTGTGCTTTAAATGAATACCCATCCTGAAAATATATATTTGTATGATTTGGAATTTGGTCCCAATAAACTGTTTTCGAAATGTTTAGATTGGATGTGATTTCCTGAGTGATTTGTAATAAATTTTGATAGATAATTAAGGTAGTTTGATCACCAAGTGTCTTCGCTAAGCGAGTTTTCACTTGCCCTTGGATTGGTTGTTTTGCGAAAATAATCAATTTCTTTAATTCCATATAAACCTATCAAAAATAAAGATAAAACCCAATATAAGTAAAAATAATTTTCAGAAACATAAATCAGATACGATAAGAAAGTAAGTAATACAAGAAAGGACTGCCATATTAGACGTATCCGATTTACCACTCCCAGTAGAATGAATAAAATCCAATACCAAGGGTGTATGACGGGCGACCATAACAAAAAACAAAAGTATAAAACAAACAATTTTTTTTCCACAGGGAAATACCGAAAATTTTGGTGAAAGATTAGATAGATAAATAGGAAACCACATATGCATAACGAAACAAATCCTGATAGGTATGCATGCCCCAGCTGATTCATTATCAAATAAAGGAAGGGTTCCAATAGTCCAGCAAAACGGAAGGAATGAAAAAACAACCCAATCCCCTTACTCCCTTGTGATTCTAAATTTGAAAATACAGTCAATTTCCAGAGGAAACAGGAAAACAGAATTCCAACTAATATGGTTAAAATTTTTCGTTTCTCTTTTATGTAACCAAATACAAATATTAAAGTGTTAAACTTTAGTTGTGTTAGGATTGATAAAACAATTCCTTGTTTCCAATTGTTATTGGTTTGAAGTAAGATTAGGATCCAAGGAACAAGTAAAATCTCAGGATGCATTTGGGAGATCCCTTCAATGAGTATGATCGGATTCGCAAAATAGATCCAATAAAACTCCATTGATTCTTTTGGATAAAAACGTCGTATCAGAGACAGATTTACCAAATCAACAAAAACAAAAACGATCTGAACTCCTAAGAACATCGAATGTAAAAATGAATTTAAGATAGACCCAATCATAAAAAACAAAAGTAAAAACAAAGGATACACCGAGTAATAATGAGAACTGTTCATATTCGAGTATAACCAGTTTAATTCATTGTCGGCTTTGGTATGAAAGTTCATCCACTCAGTTGGAGTGAATTCATAAGGGAATTGGCCATTCAAAAGTATTTTTGCATCAAAAAGATACCGGTAAACATCATCACTAAAATGAGGAGTTGAACCAATGACAAAAAAGCGGAGTAAAAGATTGTATAAAAAAAACAACAGAAACTGATTTTTGAAAACGTGTAGTTTTTTTCCTAAAACAAAAAAATACAAACTTAGGCTGAATGCTGAAATGATAATAATAAAAAATGAATTTCGATCAAATGCATTTACCACAAAAAACAAAAGAAGAGGATAAATGAAAAAGAGTAACATTTTCCTCCCAAGTTTTTCACTTACCAAAAATTAGTAATTTAAAAAATGTAAAAAGAATTTTACTCCCGACTCTAAGTGACATAGAGAGAGTCCCTGAGATTTTGGAAACTCCAGCAATCCGTTTTCGATACTGTACAGGGATTTCTATCACCTTCATATTTTTTTGTAAGGCTTTGATATGCATCTCAATGTTCCAACCCCAAGTTCTATCTTTCATTCCAAGTGTTTGTAAGGATTGGTATTTGATGATCCTAAGTGGTCCCATATCTGTGTAACGCCTCCTAAAAAACACTCGAATGAGAAAACATGTTAAGGCATTGCCAAAAATTTGAATGGGAGAAAGGGATCCTACCTCTGCATTTCCGATTGTCCTTGAACCAATCACTAAATCAGAATTTGTTTCGCTGATAGTTTGGATGAGGGTTTGGATGTCATTTGGATCATCTGATCCATCTGCATCACAAAAAAGAATATATTTTGGCTGTAATTGATTTGTTTGGATCCAATCTAAAGCAAGAAGACAAGCATTTCCATATCCGATTTGAGGACAGTCCAAAACTTTGATACCCATTCGATTGACGATGGAGGATGTTCCATCCTTTGAGGCGTTGTTCACAACAAGAAAACTTTTGGATGATAATCCTGAATTTTGGATCAGACCAACTAATGCCCGCTCAATCCCTTCCTCTTCATCCCTTGCTGGAATGATACAAAGTAAATTATTCTCCTCTTCGTTCTGCATTTCGTTTGAATAAAATTTCCAAAGGTGTATCTTTCCTTAATTTACTTTTAACATCATAAACACTTTCGATCACAATGGAACTATGAGGATATATCTCCTTAATTTGTTTTACTTTGTTTCGATAGGTTTCGGGGACATCGTTTGCAGATTGAACCATATAATCAGAAGTGATACCTTTCAGACGTACATGGATTGCTTGGAACCGAAACTTGGTGATTAAATTTGATTTTGGGATAGAAGGTAATTCCCATTTAAATGTCTCACCAAATGGGATACGTGAGTCGCTGATTTTTTTTGCTTTGGGAGACCACTCCCATTCTTGGCCAATTTTTGATTCGTTCTTGTAAATTACATTTCCAAACTGATCGATTCCTTCTATCACAAAACGATAAAATCGTTCTGGATCACCTGAGGTAACATGATGGTTTGCATTTTGATTTTGCAATCGTAAGTGAATGTTGCCATTTTGCCATTTAAAATCAGAAAGGACAAGCCCTGGTTTGTAACCCAGCCGAATTTGTTCTTTGTACAAATCAAAACGTTTGGGAACTCCACCACCGATAAAACCATGTCTGTGGGCTACTCGCACAGGACGATGGAGAGAAGGTTTTACGAAAGATCGTTTTACCTCAGGTAAGTGGCAAGATACACAAGACTTGTCTGAACCATTATTTTTTAGTTCTGTCCCAGTTTGAAAGGAACAAACCAAACTTTGATTCAGTGTATAAGTTTCATTATGACAATCATTACATCTGTTTTTTAAAAACTCAGGATTAATTTGAACTGGATGGGGAGGAGATGTGCCACCTGATCCTCCTATCACATAACTTTGATTTGATTTTTCATCAACTCGAACATGGCATGTAGCACAGGTAATGGCTTCTTCCTTCATCTCAGGATTAAAATTAGGATTAGGGACTTCTATTGGTTTAAAATAATTCCCTCCACGTAAAGCGATGGTAATCATTTCTCTTTGGTTTTGGACAGGAATATGGCAATTAAGGCAAATCCATTTGGGAGAACTAGATTTTGCTAATTCAGATTGAAATTGGACATCACTCAGAGCATTTGCATGTGTGGAAAGTTTCCACTCTTCATAAATTTCTGTATGGCAATTACCACAGTTCTTCGCAGTTGGTGCACCTACTCCTTTAAGATCGGGAAGCGTAAGAATTGGTTTTGCCCAATTTTTACCAGGAAATACTTCTTCTATTGGTACTTCCCTTTGATTTTCATAAAGATAATATCCAATGATAATGGTTACCGAAATGAATAAGAATAGTTTGAAATACTGTTTCAAAATTATTTTTCCAACGGTAAGTCTTTGTAGGAAGACCATTCCCACATTGAACCCGAATAATTATATGCGTTATAACCATAAGATCGTAAGATACCAACAACAAATGCAGATCTTACACCACCTGTACAATAGGCAATGATTGGTTTTGACTTTGTAATACCTAACTGTGTCAGTGAGTTTTCCACTTCCTCTTTTGTTTTGATTTTGGCATGGTCATCAAATAAATTTTGATAAAAAAATGATTTTGCGCCTGGGATATGGCCTCCTCTGAATTCTCCATAAGGTGTAGATCCAGAAAATTCTCTCGGTTCCCTTGTATCCAAAATTTGGTAAGACCCTTGGGTTAATTGTTTGGAGATTTGATCCTTTGTGATATCCGTATGGAATTGGATTTCTTTTTGTGCAAATAAGTAAGAATGATTCGTTTTATCTTGGGAAACCATTTTATCTTTTCTTTGATTTATAACTTCTTTGAAAGTAGACACGTCTCCATCAAACCAAAATGTCTTTGGATATCCAACTTCTCGTAAACTCCAAACAATCCTACCTTCTTCTCCCCATCCATTTTTTCCATCACCTAACACGATGATGATGTCCGATGATTCCAATCCTAAACTAGAAAGTTTTTTATGTAGGGTTTTTGTCTCGAGTAATTTTCCGCGATTTGGGGTTTCCTTCTGTGATAAGTCTTCCCAGTTAAGGACAATTGAATTTGGCAATTTTTCTTTTACCCGAGAAGGAAAAGACCTAGTGTCAATTGTTTTGAATTCGGGTAGCGTTAGGGTCTCGTTCGCTCTCAGGAACCAAGTTTCCACCTTGGCTTTGGGATGAGGATTGGATGGACCTGCCGTCAATTGTAACCAAAGGGCCCAAAATAAAGAAATGGCAAACAGGTAAACTCCATAGGTTTTCTGGATTTTCATACATTTCCCCTCCCAACTCAAGAATAAGACTCTTCTAAGACGAATTTCCGTCAATAAAATAAACATTTCCTCCAAGAAAGCGAATTTTTCTTGCCATTTTGAGTCCAATCTGTAGAACCTTATGTAGGAGGATTCATATGAAACTCGGGTTTTATCCAGATGTCGTCAATGAAAATGTAACAAGGATTGTTGCGTCAACAGTTGTTGTTTTAGGGGTCATCGCCATCTTATTTCCGAATCTCGTTGTGTTAGGTTTACTTCTTTTGGGGTTTTTACTCCGATTGAGTTATGGGCCTAAATGGGAACCATTTGCTTATTTTACCTCTCGGTATTTAGTTCCTTGGCTCGGGATCTCATTTGTTCCAAGTGCTGGACCACCAAAACGTTTTGCCCAACTCATTGGATTTTCTTTTAGCCTAACAGCGATTGTATTATTTTTAAATGGTTTCTTTTTATCGTACCAAATTGTCCTCGCAACACTTGTGTTTTTTGCATCCCTCGAATCATTTTTAGGATGGTGTGCAGGTTGTTTTATGTTTGGTTTACTAATGAAAGCAGGAATCATCCCAGAAGAAGTTTGTGAACGTTGTAACAATTTAAATTTCAATAAATAGTGACTGTCATTTGATTGATTGGTTTTTATTTTCCGCTACAATTTTGGTTACTGCTTTTTTTTTAAAAGTAGTAACCTTACCAAACCAATTTTTTAGAGTTCATTTTAAAACATTATTCTTCATTGGACTAGGATTCAGAATCCTTTGTCTTTTTTTAGATCCAATTTGGGAAGATGATTGGGCACGTTACCTTTGGGAAGGACAACTCATTCGAAACTTAATTTCTCCCTACGAAGTTTCACCTTCTCAATTTTTTAACCTTGATTCCAATGATTCATTTTCATCGGAGATTCTTTCCAATATCAATCATCCCGATTGGACAACGATCTATAGTCCATTTGTTTTATTCTATTTTTCCCTCTTTACCTATGGAAAATCAACATTTCTACTTAAAACTAGTTATTTCATTTTAGAAACTATTACCTTTTGGTATTTCAATCGATCGCATTGGAAAAAACCCATTCTTCTCTTTTGGATTTATCCAATTTATACCAAAGAAGTGTATGCAAACATGCATTTTGAAGTTTTGGTAATCGTATTCTTTTGGATGTATTGGTATTTCTTAAAAAATAAAAAATACAAACAGAGTGGTATTGTATTTGGGTTACTTTTACATACAAAATTATTAGCAGTCATCTATGGGATATTTTTAATCCCTTACCTTTTTATCCAAAAGAAAAAACGATTCTTAAATCAATCTTTAAGTTTCCTTTCTTCATTTTTGATTGGATTTTTTAGTTTTTACCTTCTTTACCTTCTCGTATTTCCAAAAATTACAGATTTTGGTATCATCAACTTGCAAAGATTTGGTGATTCATTTACCTTTAACCAAATTTATGAACCTATTTGGAGGTTTTGTTTTTCATTAAACCTGAGAAGTGTTCCCTTTTTCTTTCAATTTCTTCTTTTGTATATTTATCTTTACTTACTCATCCCTCAAAACAATCGAAACAGAAGGTTCTTTTTGTTATGTAGGAAATACCATTTTGTTTTTTACTTGGGGTACTTTTTACTTACCCTACTTCCTGTTTATAACCCTTGGTATTTTTTAATCCTGATCCCTCTCATCACCATTTCTCGTAACCAATCCGTACTCCCTTGGGTGTTAATCTCTGTCCTCCAATTTTCATACCTAACAAACATTCGATTACACTTACCGTTTCAATTTTTTTACGAAATTTCGGACCAAATCCTCCTCCTCCAAGCACTGATTTCCATTATTTGCCTATTCTACTATTTCTACCAAATATTCATTTTACTTTACAATTTATCCAATATATCGAACATGACTAAGAAAGGATGATGTCATGGAAGGACAATACGAGGAAAAAACAGAACGAAACGAATCGGACCAAACGGTGGAAGAGGTCTTAACAGTCGTACTTGGCGAAACTTTAAAACGAAGAAGGCTCGAACTTGGACTTTCCATGGAAAAACTTTCACAATTATCAACTGTCAGCCGGGGAATGCTTGGGCTCATTGAATCTGGAAAAACCACGCCAAGTATTGGAATTTTATGGAAACTTTCCAAAACTCTGAGAATCCCAATTGGTGAAATGATTCCTGATTTGTTTTCTCAATCCCCACGTTTGATCTCATCCAATGAAGGGAAAGTGTGGGCATCACAAAAATACCCAATAAAATCAAGGGTTTTATACCAAGAAGAAAGGGAACGATTTAACATTGTGGAATGGAGTTTGGAACAAGGAAAATTAACCCAATTCCAACACCTACCACAAGCCCACGATATTAAAATTTACCAAGTCAGTGGAACTTCTAAAATCAAACTGAAAAACAAATCCTTCCAATTAGAAGTTGGTGATAGTCTCTTTTTTCCCATATCAGAGCTTGATTCGATAGAGAATGGTTCTGAGATCCAAGCAAAGTTCTTATGGATCTCGACTAAGAAATTCCGATAAAACATTCGGATCGTTGCTTTTCCAACACCCTCCTCCGAAACTCTGTTCTAATCTTTGGAAATTTGTCTAAAATAGTATACGCTATTGCAGAGTTTTCCTCTGCTAAAACAAATTCAAACTTTTTCCTTCAACCCCTGTTTTTAACTTAGGGTAACCAATCTCCTCATTCTTTGGTGCAAGCCCCTACAGAGAAAGGATTGGAATTCAAATGAAGGATTCAATATGAAAACAAGTCTTCAACATCAGTTGGTAGCACTTTTTACCGCGGGGTTTCTCGGAGCCTGCGGTGGAAACAACCAAAATGATGATCAAAAAAACCTACTCTTAGCGGCATTAGCGCTTTCGAATGGGATCAAAGTAAATACAGCAGTAGATCTTGCAAAAGAGTCTAACGACGATTATAACTTAAATGAATATGGACTTATCACTCCACAAACCTTAGGTAAGTGGGTTAATAATTGGTCATCTACTAAACCCAATGGAATTTCTGGTAAACTTGTCATTTTACAAAATGGTCCGAGTGCCACTGTTGGAAAAGAATACATAGCAGGGAATGGAAACGATGTCGTTGTGTATTCCTTTACCTTCTCAGATGGTGCTAACGCGTTAGACGGCGGAGATGGCTTTAGTCAAAAACGAAATAGTGGTCTCAGCGATACTGTCTCCATCATTGCTAATGGACCTAAAATCGATGCAATTCTAAATCGATTTGGGATTGATCCTGTTAATGATTTAGTTGTCTTTGTTTCCTCAGCAAATGCATCAAGCCATGTCCAAGGAACACTTCGTGGTTTTTATTCCTTTCGGTATTGGGGATTTGATCATAAAAATCTAGCATTCTTAAATGGAACACTACCTCGACTAGCCGTTACTGATGGAAATTTTGTTCCATTTAGTACAACAACAAACACTCCACCTAACTTAAATAACCGATACAGTGTCAAAAGTCTAAGGGTAGACAATACTATCCTTATGTTACCAGTTGAAGATGTAATTAAGGCTGTAAAAGATCCAAACAACGTCAATATAGCGGGGATCACATCGAGTGTTTTTGTCTCTGATGCAAGGTCTTCATCAGGGAGTAGCAATGAATACAATGGTGTGATTCGAAGCACAACTTCAGAAGTCTCTGGAAAATACGTAGGATTTGAAGGTCATATCAAAGGAGCGAAAGACGTACCTTGGACAGGTTTATTGGACACTGAATTTCGATTCAAACCTAAATCGGATCTCAAAGCATATTATGATGCAAGAGGGTACCAAAAGGGACAAACAGCAATCCAACTTTGCAGAACCAATAATCGATCCCAAGTTACTGGGTTTTCCTACATTGCGATCTTAGGTTACCCTTCTACTTATTATGATGGTAGTTGGATTGAATGGGGTAGTTTAACAGGTGGTGGACCAGCGCCAAAACTCCCACCAGATTCACCCTATAGAACCGATATTCCAGAATTATCGGATATTATCACTTACAATGTGGCTGGTGACGTTGATCCAAACTTACCAACTAACTTAAATTCGTTTGCGACTACATCTCGAAAAATCATCGAAGAAGACAAAGCTTACAAACGATAAACCAACATAACCACTAAGTGAATGGATTCGCTATTCTCTTAGTGGTTATACATATATCAATACAGAAACAGGGAAAGTTTTATGAAATATATAATTCAATTTTTAATCGGAAGCCTATTTTTTACAAATATCATCTTTGCTTCAGGAGGTATCGGTGGTGGTGGGATCGCCAATATTCCGCAAGGCCAAGATCGTGAGAAATACCATCTAGGGAAAGCAATCTTTAACCAAGAGCTTAGTCTTGAAAAACAAACAAATATTAACTCAAATGATCAAGACGAAAGATTGGAATACTTACAAGGCAGTCTACCCAATACAGAAAAACGTAGGGTCAACTTACCAGACTTATCTGGTAAACTCACAGAAGAACAATTACAAGCATTGGAATACTTTGTCCAAGTACGTTTTAACATTAAGTTGCCGGAAAAAAAGAAGGATAAAGAATGAAAATACTTTTTCCATTATTAAGAATATCCTTACTTGTATTTTTTCTTTCCATAACAAGTTTGTATTCCCAACAAGCTTGGGCACCGTATGAAAGGCAACTTTGGGTTCGTCCCGTATTCATTCATTCCGAATATGACAGTGCTTTTCTTGCCGGACAAAAGGCAAAATATGATGACAATGTGAGAATCTCCGTTGCGAATTTAGCCTTGGAATATGGAATTACAGATCGCCTAACTGCTGACCTAACGATAGGTTTTGGTAAACTTGGAAGGCATAGAATTTTTAATCGTTATTTCGGATTACAACAAACTCCAGAAGTACCCGACAAATACGGTTTTATGGATACACGGTTTGGATTACGTTACAAACTAGTCGATGAGTTTGATTCAAAATACAGATGGATGCCAACGATATCCTTACGTGTAGGAGGAATCAAACGAGGTGATTATGACCGCAACCCACAATCATTGGGAGATGGAGCTAGTGGTGGTGAGGTCAATTTGTATCTGGCAAAAGACTTTGGAGTTTGGGGAATGGGTGGACTTGGAGAATTGTCTTACCGAAAAAGAGAAAACCCTGTTCCAGATGATATCCTCTATTATTCAGCCCTTTACAAACGATTTTTTGAATCCTTATTTCTAACAATTGGTATGCGAGGACAAATCGGGCAAGGAGGTTATGCGTATGCTGATCCAAGACAACAACCTCCTTGGAACTTAGTACGTTACCCACAACCGAGTGTTTATGGTATCAATCCTTACGATGTTTACGTACAAAATGAACGACCAGCATGGGGAAGGAAAGAGATTTATCATAATGCAGAAATAGGTTTTAGTTACGTTGATAGTTTTGGAAACTTCTACACGCTATTTTATTCAGAAACCATTGCAGGTTATAACACAGCAAGGTTACAAACTGTTGGTTTCGCCATCACCTTACCTTATAACTTATAGGAGGAAACAATGCGATATTCAAAACATAAACTACTGGTACTTTTTTTATTTTCTATTCTAAGTTGCAAAGGACAACCTGAGTATGCTTTTTTACCTCAGAGTCTTAAAATTGATCTAACACCTTTTCTTTTTAAAAATTATACACCGTTAGAACTTGCGACTCTTTCCAATTCCGATTACAACCAGAACCAAAGTGGGCTCATCACAGGGACAAAACTTTCGAGGTTTTTATCTAATTGGTCAACAAACAAACCTAATACTGTTTATGGAAATCTAATTGTATTCCAAATCCAGTCATCAGGTTCAAGCGGAAGGTTTGTATTTTTTGATGGGAAACAAACATATGCATACCCTGTTACGAATTTAAATGATTTGTTAACTGATACAAGAGATGATGGTGTTTTGTCTGTAGATGGAATTGTTGGAAAGGGCAAAAAAGTCTCTGATTTTTTCGCTATTTATGGAATAGATCCGGCGATTGATTATGTTGTGTTTGCCCAAGACACTTCAAATCTTTCAAATTTATCATCAGCTACTTTCGCATACTATGCGTTATTGTATTGGGGATTCCCAAAGGAAAGATTGGCGGTTCTTAATGGATCGATTGCAGATTTAACTGCTTCCAATACTCTTTTTACGACACCTACATATAATTACGCAAATAGCAATAGAGCTGGTCTTACCAAAACTTTGTTACGTGATCATACATCGATACAACTCACGATTGGAGATCTCATTCATTCCATAAAGAATGGAAATTCCAACCTAGAAGAGGTAGATCCCGTGCCCGTTGAAGGATATTACTTAATTGATGGCAGACCAAATGCTGCATTCACTGGTACAACTAACTCTACAGCATCAGGTACAAAATACACAAATTGTACAACGAAAACAAATGCTAGTTTCGTTTCCAATTCCTGTGTAACTACGTATGAAGGAAGAATAAAATCAGCATCAAATTTGGTTCCATCTGATTTGTATGACGGTACTAGTTTTCAATTCAAGTCCTTTTCACAACTTGGAACTTACTTAACTAACACTGGTTATATTGACCAGAAGTTAATCTATTTGTACGGGGAAGAAGGAATTCGCACTTCAGTTGTATGGTTTGCCCTACACCAGATTCTAGGAAAACCAACTCGATTTTATGAAGCAGGTTGGAAACAATTCGGTGCTCTAGGTTTACGTTCACCAAGTTCTGGCTCTAGCCCTAGTGCCATCACCCAACCCGCATCCTATTGGAGAACGGACTTATCTACACTTGCAGAATCCATTACAACAAATGCAGATGCCAATGTACCTAACTATCAATTGGACTTTACCAGACAATTTACAAAATCTTCGAATAAAATTAGGTCAGAAGATAAATTGTTTTTACGTGGTAATAGTACAAGTGGAGGAACGAGTGGTGGAGGTGGTGCTCCCTCTGGAGGTGGAGGAAATGCTTGCGGTGGATAATCATTCGTAAATAACATCCAAAGAAATGAAGTTTCTTACTTTACAACTGTCGTTATTGTTTTGTTTTTCGATCAATTTATTCAGTTGTAAAGAGAATTCATTTCTTGTTGAACATTGGAATCATCCCTTACCTCTGTTAAATGGTTCCAACCAGGGAAAACAATTACAACTTTCCTCTATGGAATCCAACATGGATCCAAAACAATGTGCCACTTGCCACGAAATCCAATGGAAATCATGGAAAAGTAGTTTCCATGCAAAGTCCATTGGGAATGGACTTCTCTGGCAAAAAACAAATTTAGAATCAAAAGAATTTAATAATTGTTTAAACTGCCATTCTCCCTTACAAGAAACCAAGGCAGAACTATCCGAAACTTTTCGAACAAAAGAAATCATACACTCTCAAAAAGAACATTTCCCAAAAGGAATTTCGAATCCATCCATCCAATGTGCAAGTTGTCATATCCGAAATCAAACTTGGTATGGACCTCAAAGAAAAAATTTTAATCGAAATGAAACAGAAAATGATTCCTTTCCACATAACGGATTCAAAGCGATATATGATTTTGAATCTTCACTCTTCTGTAAATCCTGTCATGAAAGTCCAGAGAATGGTGTGTATTTAAATGGAAAACAACTGATGGAAGTTTACAAAGAATGGGAAAATTCATCATTTGCCAAACAAGGGATCCAATGCCAAAATTGCCATATGCCAGACCGGGAACATTCTTGGAAAGGAATCCATGATCCTGATTTCGTGAGGAAGTCAGTAGAACCTTCCTGGAAACTAGAGACAATATCCAATGGTGAAATTCGTATCTATGCAGAACTTAAATCTATCGCCGTTGGTCACAAATTTCCAACTTACTTGGTTCCAAAAATTTATTTACGATTTTATACAATCGAGACAAACGGAAAAAAAACATTAATCGAAGAATCGATTATTGGAAGACTTGTCAACACAAACCTTTCAGAAGAATACTATGATACAAGAATTTCACCTAACGATAAACATACAGTAGATTTTACATACAAACTGAACAATAGAAGGGTAGAAAAAATAGTATGGGAAACGATAGTAGATCCAGATGAACACTATGTTCGTAGTTTCGAAGAGAGTTTACAGATAAAGAGTAAGTGCCTATCAGAGGAAACCAAAAAACAATTAACACTTTCTCTTTCCGAAAAAAGAGAAAGTGAATTCAAATTGTTTACTTTGAGTTTGCCAATGCTTGTTTTACTTCGGCAATGATATCGTCTATGTGTTCCAGTCCCACTGACACTCGGATGAGACCTGGTTTAATCCCCACTGCCAACCTTTCTTCTTCCGTCAGTTTGGAATGTGTGGTTGTGGTTGGATGAGTCACAGTGGTTCTTGTATCTCCCAAATTTGCAGTTAAAGAAAACCATTTGAGTGCATCCAAAAATTTTTTAGCCCTATCGACTCCACCTTTGATCACAAAGGAGACAATTCCTCCTCCAGATCGCATTTGTTTTTTTGCAATCGCATAACCAGGGTCATTTGGTAAAAATGGATACCTTACTAGTTCCACATCTGGTGATTCTTGTAAGAATGTAGCAAGTTTCATCGCATTTTCTGCATGGCGGTCCATTCGAACTGCCAAAGTTTCCAAACTTTTAGAAATGATCCAAGCATTCATCGGTGAGAGGGAAGGACCTGTGTTTCTAGCCATATACCGGATCGGTTGGATGAGTTCCTTTTTACCTAAAATGACACCTGCAATCACTCTACCTTGTCCATCTAAGTATTTTGTTGCAGAATGGATCACAATGTCAGCTCCGAAGTCTGCTGGTCTTTGCACATAGGGAGAACAAAAACAATTGTCAACAATGAGAATGACCTTTTTCTTTTTACATAAAGCACCTACCCATTCCAAATCCACAATATCAAGCCCTGGATTAGAAGGTGTTTCAATGTAAAGGATCTTGGTATTTTCTTTGATGGCGGATTCCCAATCCTTTGGTTTATCCATGTCAACATAAGTTGTCGTTACACCAAACCGTGGTAATATGTTCGCAAAAATTTGATGAGTGGATCCAAAAATTGCTCTTGCAGATACGATGTGATCCCCTGATTTTACAAGTCCAAAGATAGATGTAAAGACAGCAGACATACCAGACGCAGTGGCGATTCCATCTTCTGTGTGCTCTAACGCACATAATTTTTCAATAAGTTCGGTTGTATTGGGATTGGAAAACCTTGTGTATTGGTTCCCTGTTACTTCTTCTGCAAAAAGTGCCCTCGCATGTTCGGCATCATCAAACACAAAGCTGGATGTCAAAAATAAGGGAGTTGAATGTTCTTTTTCCCCAGTACGTTTCGTTTGGATACGGATGGCTTCGGTTTCAAAATGTTCAAACATGTCTATTACCAAACTGAGTGAAGAGCTTACGAATTCATCATTTTTTTTGGAAAATATCTGCTATAGAATCGAATTTAGACTGCTATAGCAGAATTTCTATGAAATTTCAGCAATTTTTCCATCCACCATGTGGATCCTTTGGCGAGCAATTGCCGCATAATCAGGGTCATGCGTAACAAATAGAATCGTTGTTCCATCTTCTTTGTTGATGCGTTTAAAGATCTCCATCACCTTGTCTCCGTTAGACGCATCTAAATTCCCAGTGGGTTCATCAGCAAACAAAAACTTAGGTTTTTGGACAAGAGCACGTGCAATCGCAACCCTTTGCCCTTCACCACCTGACATCTGACTTGGAAACTTATCCTTACAATGAGAAACAGAAAAACTTTCCATTAAATGAAGAGCATACTCTTCTACTAATTTTTGTTTTCCAGTTTTACGGGCAGGCATCGTGATATTTTCTAATCCAGTTAATTCTGGTAATAAATAATGGAATTGAAAGACAAAACCAATGGATAAATTTCTAAGTTCATGAAGGGCTTTACTATCCATCTGCAATAAAGATGTACCACCCAGTTTCACATCACCGCTTGTCGGAAAATCAAGTCCACTCACAATGTACAAAAGTGTAGACTTACCGGAACCAGACTTCCCTGTGAGAGCAACAAAGTCACCTTCTTTGATCTGTAAGGATACATCTTGTAATACAACCTGAGGAGGTTCACCAAATGATTTATAAATTTGGTTTGCTTCTATTCCCAGACTCATGTAGCACCTCTGATGATGTCTACGGGAGACAAACGACTTGCCATACGGGCGGGAATATAACTTGCAATAGATGCACTAAGAACTGCAATTGAAAATCCTTTAACATAAATCATCACATCCCAAGAAATCATCATTGTTTTCATGAGTGCTTTAGAGTTTTGTTTGGGATCGCCAATGGGAATTCCATCTATATAATAACATCCAAGTATTCCTACAAAAATTCCAATGATGGCACCCATTGTTCCGAGAAACAATCCTTGAAAGATAAACAATTGGATGGTATCCTTTTCATCAAAACCAATGGATCGCAAAATGGCGACTTCTTTCTTTTTTTGATTTACCACCATATTGAGTATATTATAAATTCCGAAAGCTACAACAAGGATGATGGTAAATGTTGTTGAGTTCCTAACAATATCTTGTGTGCGAAACACTTGTAAGATACTCGCGTTCACTTCGTCCCAACTTTCAACCTTGTCTTTACTAAAGTATCTCCAATCTTCAGCAATTTCTTTTGCCATTCGAATGTCTTTAATTTTGACAATGATCTGTGAAATTTCACCACTGGACTTTGTAATACTTTGAACCGAGGATAATGAGGAATAAACTGTCACTTCATCTATCATTCGATTCCCCGTACTTAATATACCAACAATTTTGATCGGGATGAGATCTGTTCCAGGGATATAAACAAAAATAGTATCATCTAATTTAGCACCGAGTTTATTCAGAACTCCTTCTCCCGCAATGGCAAGAGAAGTTCCTCGTGATAGATCCGCCAATTTTCCTTCCACAATGTAATCACTGAGATTGGTGACCTTTGGTTGGATATTCGGATCCACACCCACAAACCTTGCAGGTGCAGTTGATTTTCCATTCACAAAAATCACTTCTTTAGTAAGTTGTGGAGCAAAAGAAATTACGCGATGGTCATTCGATAATTTATCCATCCACCCAAGAACATTCGTTAACCGTGAATTATCCGTTCTACCCGATGGAGGAGAGAGCCATCGAACCTCTTTCCCTTGAAAAAATACATCATCAAATGTACGTTCGGTGACAAGCTCATCTTTGGGAGAAATTTTGATTTGACCATCTGAATTCACAAGTTGGTCAGTAATGACTGCTTGGAAACCAAGCATAATTCCAGAAAATACAATATATCCAGCAGTCCCAAGAACAATCCCAATCAGAGTCAAAATAGATTGTTGGGGTCTCGATAAAATTTGGCGGATCGCAAGGAATAACATTTAATTTTTGACTAGGACCTCATCCCCTTCGATTAAATCCCCTTGAATGAGCTCACCAAACTCTGAATTAATGGCACCAATTCGAATTTCGATTTTTTCGCGTTTTCCATTTCGATAACGTGTGAGTTTCCCTCTTTCCACAGCAACGAGAGGTACAAGGATCACATTGTCTTTAGAAGAAACTTCGATGGCAACATCTGTTGTCATTTCAGGCAAAATTCCTTGGGGCAATTCATGTGGTTTAATTCTCACAAGAAACTGGCCATTCGATGGATAAATTCGTTCAACTTCGCCTTTGTAAACATTTCCTCGGATGGATTCAAAACTTAGTTGGGCATGTTGTCCTGGTTTCACTCGTAATGCTGATTCTTGGTCGAGAGAAACTGAGATGTACACTTCTTTTAGATTTTGGATTTCCAATATAGGTAACCCAGGCATTGCCGTTTCGTTTTTTGCAATGCTGAGTTTGGTTATGGTGCCACTAAACGGTGAACGGAAAGTAATTCCTGAATCATTCACTAGGAGTGGATCTCCTTTTTTGACTGATTGTCCTTCTTCCGCATAAATCTCTCGGACCGATGCTGCGATTCCAAACTTTAAGATAAAACTATCCACTGGTTTCACAGTGCCCAGTGCATAGACAGCTTCCACTAACGAACCTTTTTTGATGACAATCAGATTGGACTTTGAACCTCGAAAGAAAAAAACAAGGGACAAAATTAGAATGATACCAATTAAGGATACGAAACCGTAGAGTTTTTTACGATTCATGATGACCCCATCATGATCACTTCGATTGATTTGGAAATCTTTTTTCTTGTGAATTAACGAGCAAAGGTAAAGAGAAATTCACCTTCTTTGTCTTTGGCGGGGAAATATTCTTCACACCTAACATCAACAAACTGCCCTTTTTGTAAGGTATCAATTGGGAATGATTCCGGAAGACGTCCTTTCAAATAATGATCCGTCACAAGCCTTCCATCGTTTTCTAAAATTGCTTCAAAGGTTTTGCCAATAGCTGTTTTTGCATAGGTTTCGTGTAACTTAGAGCTGAGTGCCATAAGGTCCAAAACACGACGTTTTTTTTCATCCCCAGGGATAGGATCTCCTAAACTTTCAGCAGAAGTTCCTTTTCTTACAGAATAAGGGAATACATGTAATTTGGCAAACCCAAGTTCAATTAACAATTGTTTGGTTTCTTGGAATTCTACTTCTGTTTCTGAAGGAAACCCTACAATCACATCTGTTCCTAAAAATAAATTGGGAAGTTTTGATTTTGCAAGTTCGATGCGTGTACGAAACGCATCGGGGTGGTAGGTTCGTCTCATATCTTTTAAAATTTTACGACTTCCACTTTGGATGGGAACATGTAAAAATTTACAAAACCTTGGGTGTTGCATCAGATCGAGTAAACCAGATCCTACATCAGGAGGTTCAATGGAAGACAAACGAATCCTTGAGTATTCTAAAATTTTTAAGATATCTTCCACTAAATTGAGAAAACCCTTTTCTCCATTTTCCAATCGGTACCAACCCAAATTAACGCCTGTTAATTGGATCTCACCTACTCCATTGTCTTGTAAGTATTTAACTTGGTCGATAATGTCCCCGTAGTTTCGGCTGACCCCAAGTCCCCTCGCAGCGGGGATTTTACAATAAGAACATTTACGGTTACAACCATCTTGGATTTTTAAATAAGCTCTGGTATGTCCTTCGGGCAAAACATCTGAATAGGAAAAACGATCTAAGTTTTGCGGTTGTGAATACGTTTTCCCTTCCCAATCTGCCAAAATTTGGTAAGGAAGGCTACTCTTTTCAGTATTCCCAAAAACCCCAAAAACCCCAGGGATATTTTGTAATACTTCTTTGTCTGTCTCCGCATAACAGCCTGTAACATATACTTTTGCCCCAGGGTTTGTGCGAATCGCATTACGGATAATGTTTCTGTTTTTAACATCAGCTTTGTTTGTAACCGTACAAGTATTGACAACGATGTATTCAGCGTTTTCATCTGCCGTCGCAAGAGTAAACCCTTTGTCTTTTAGGACAGTGTACATTCCATCTGTCTCAAAAAAATTGAGACGGCAACCGAGAGTATGGAACTTAATTTTCACAGGGCCGCGAGTGCAGTAATCCTTTTCGAATTTTCTTTGATGGTATTACTTTCACCATTGAGAGAAGATGCCTTTTCTATACATGTTTTAGCTTCTTCCAAATAGGTATTGGCCTGATTTTTTTTGCCTAATTTTTTATTCGTTCTGTATAATGACTCTTGAACAAGCGCTAGGTTATTCCAAATTTCTGCAGAGTTTTGGTTGATACTTGATGCCCAACGTAAACTCATATCAGCCTTATCATAGTTTTTTAATTGGTAATAAATTTTACCTTCTAACTCTAACATACGGACATCACTCGGACTTCCGGCTTTTGCTTTTTCAATTTGAGAAAGAGCTGTTTTGGAAGCTCCCTTTTCAGAAAGTGCTAAAGCATAATAATATCGAATCTCTGGATTTTGAGGGTACATGGGAATCGCTTTTTCAGCGAGCTCAATCGCAGGTTTCCATTTTTTATGTCGAGTTAAGATGGCAAGGCTTCCTTGTAGGAGATCTTCATCATCTGGCTTTCGTTTTCTAGCTTCCAACATGTTTTTATAAGAATTATCAAAGTCGTTTAACTTATCATAGTTGTAAGCAAGTAATGCATAAAATTCGTAGGAAGACTTACCATCAACGAGTAGGCTTTTGACTAGTTCGATCGATTTAGAGTAGTTTTTGGTTTTGTATTCATCTACCGCTTGGAAATAAGCAGAACCAACTTGTTCCTTCTCTTGCGCATATAGTGAGGATACAAGTAGACAAATAACAGCAGTGAAGTGAAAAAAATGTTTCATAGTAAATCCGAGGGAACCGTAATGGAGTTCAAATTGACCGTATCGATCCTGGAATGGTATGGTTCAATAGGGTCCAGGTATAGGAAAACGCTTCCCCCTTTGGAAAGCAAGTAATGTTCGATATGTTCTTCTGTAATGATTTCCAAATCTCCTACATAGAGGATTGGATTTTCCCCAGGACCCAAATGTAGATGGAATTCTTCCGTAGGCAAAAAATCTGATAAACCCAAATACCCAGATCCATAATACAAACCCGATTGGAAGTAGTATTTGTAATGAACTTTGACTTCAGGCAGGATTAAATTCGGGCGAATGTAACCGAGTTCGATGCGCTCAATCGTTCCCACAGTGCGAATTTTACGAAGTTGGAACCAGATTTTACGAATGAAAAAATAAGAAAATAGGAAGACGAGGGGAATGAGAATTGCCATTTCCTTTCGCCTTCCTTCTCACTCTCTATACGAGAGCTAAGTCTTTTTCCTCAGTGTTTGGAGAAGAACCGTCGTCTTTTTTCGGTACTTCTTTGTAGTCGGACCAAGGAGTTTCGGAATACACGAGTTTTCCATCTGCCAAATCTACCAAAATTTTGGTAGGGTTGTCATATACCCCTTTTAGAGACTGCACTGCCATATAATCTTCCAACTCTCTCTGGAACACACGTCTGAGAGGTCGTGCCCCGTAGTTTTGGTCATATCCAATAGTAGCAAAATGTTCTTTTGCACCTTGTGATAGTTCCACAAGAACCTTTTTCTCCGTCAAACGTTTGTTAAAATCTTTTAACATGATATCCACAATGCTAACGATTTCTTCTTTTTTGAGAGGAGCAAAGTATACAACTTCATCCACACGGTTGAGAAACTCAGGATTAAAATGTTTTTTCAATTGTTCTCTTGCTTGTTCTGCTTTGTAAGTTTCTCTTTCTTCCGCAAAATCTTCAAAACCCAATCGTCCACCTTTGGAAATTTCCTTAGCAGCGATATTAGATGTCATGATGATAATGGTATCTCGGAAATTGACCTTACGACCTTTGGTGTCTGTTAAATTTCCCTCTTCCATAATTTGGAGTAGGATATTAAACAAATCATGGTGAGCCTTTTCAATCTCATCGAGTAACACGAGGCTATATGGTTTTCTCCTCACAAATTCAGTGAGTTGGCCACCATCATCATACCCAACATACCCTGGAGGGGCTCCGATGAGTCGTGAAACTGCATGAGGTTCCATATATTCGGACATATCAATCCGAAGCATATTGTCCTCAGAACCAAACAACTGCTCTGCGAGAGCTTTTGCAAGTTCTGTTTTTCCCACACCTGTTGGTCCAAGGAAGATAAAAGAACCCGTAGGTCTTTTTTCACTTTTGAGACCTGTGCGAGAACGTCTGACAGCTCGTGCCACCTTTTCGATGGCTTCTGTTTGGCCAACAATACGAGATTTGATGTCCTCTTCCAAATTGAGAAGTTTGGTGTTTTCGGACTGTTCCATTTTTTTCAAAGGAATCCCTGTCCATAAACTGACCACAGAAAGGATGTCTTCTTCTTCGATCGAAACAGCATACCCTTCCATACGTTCTTGCCATTGTTTGGTTTTTTCTTCCAATTGGCTTTTTTTACGATTCACTTCATCTCGAACTGCTGCGGCCTTTTCATACTCTTGGCTACGTACTAGATCTTCTTTTTTGACAGATAGTGCTTTGATCTCTTCTTCAATCTCTTTGATTTCATTGGGTCGTTGGCAATTCGCAAGACGTGCTTTCGCTCCCGCTTCATCAATGATATCAATCGCCTTGTCTGGTAAAAAACGATCATTGATATAACGATGAGATAATTTCACAGCTTGTTCGATTGCTTTTTCCGAATAACGCACCTTATGGTGAGCTTCGTATGCTTTTTTCAATCCATCTAAAATGAGAACCGCATCGTCCACAGAAGGTTCGAGAACCTTCACCATTTGGAATCTTCTTTCCAAAGCAGAATCTTTTTCAATGTACTTACGGTATTCGTTATTGGTGGTGGCACCAATACATTGTAGTTCCCCACGAGCGAGTGCTGGTTTTAGAATGTTAGCAGCATCCACTGCCCCTTCTGCCGCACCTGCTCCAATGAGAGTGTGTAACTCATCGATGAAGATGATGATGTTTTGTGAAGTGACGATCTCTTTCATGATCTTTTTTAATCGTTCTTCGAACTCACCACGGTATTTGGTTCCTGCAATAAGGCTTGCCAAATCCAAAGATAACACTCGTTTGTCGAAAAGCAAATCTGGAACTAATTTTTCGACTACTGCTTGTGCAAGACCTTCTACAATTGCTGTTTTACCAACACCCGATTCTCCTACAAGAACTGGGTTATTTTTTGTCTTACGAGATAAAATCTGAATCACTCGTTCGATCTCTTTTGACCTTCCGATGACTGGATCCAATTTTTTTTCACGAGCGAGTTGTGTGAGGTCACGTGCAAATTCGTCAAGGATCGGAGTTTTACTTTTTTCTTGTCTAGGAGTTGCCGTTTGTGTTTGGCTTTGTCCTGTGGTTTGAGAACCAGTTGTTCCACCACCCACAGCACCCGATGGCGGAGCTCCGAGTAGACGTAAAATTTCCGATTTGATGACATTATAGTTCACACTGAAGGAAGATAAAGATCCGCCAGCGATGTTATTATTATCACGGAGTAATGCGAGTAAAATGTGTTCGGTTCCCACATAATTATGTTTGAGGCGTTTTGCCTCTTCTTTGGAAACTTCGATCATTTTTTGGTACTTGTCTTGCCCTTGGCTGACATCGAGTAACAAAGCACCCGAACCCTCACGGGTACGTTTCTCCACTTCTTTACGGAGTTCGTTTAAATTGATGTTTAGATTCGTTAGAATCTTTATCGCGACAGAGTCCTCCTCCCGGAGAAGCCCAAGTAGAATGTGTTCAGGACCGATAAAATCGGAACCTAAACGTTTAGCCTCATCTTGGGCGATTTCGTTGATGACTCTTTTTGCTCTTTTGGTGAATTCCAACATGCCGCACCCTGCCTTTAGTAATTAGACGAACGTCCTTGTTCCCATCATGACCGTACTGGTTCAAAGGGAGCCTCGTAAACCAAGAATTTTGTAAAACTGACGTTTTTGGACCGCGAATGCGTTCTTCCACGAGATTTTTACGACAAGTCCGCGGAAGTTTCCCAGGGACTCTCTTCTATGATCGGTGGAAGGAGCAATTTCTATACCAAATTCAGAAAGTTTCTCGAAAAGTGAAAAGAACCTGGGATCCACTCCCTCTTTGATTCCGAGAAGGAGAGAATCCCTCCTTCCTTTCCCCAAATTGGTAGGACAAGAGGAAATAAACCCAATCCCCTGGCGGTAAGCCCAATGTTTCCGACTGTAGAACAAACGTAGGAGGGACCTTTTTTCTTTCGAAAGCCTTGCCTGTAAGGTTTTCTTGGCGTTTTGCAATTGTCCGTAGTTTAGATCCAAAATGCGAAGGATTTCCAAACGTACATGGTCTTCCGCACCTAAATACAAATGGTAAATTGGACTGATTCCTTCTTTTGAGACAGTAAAACTATTTGGTCCCTCTTTTGGATCTTTCCAAAACCCACTCTCGGCTAACAGGCGTTTTGCCTCCATTTCCTTTGGTTCATAAAAGGGAAACAAAGAATGGGCCAAATTCCTTGTGATCCGAGTTCGATACGACAGGAATTGGATTTTGGATTGGCTATTCGAAAAAATTTCCTCAATTTCTGTTAAAAGAGAATTGGGTATCCACAATCGACGAGATTGTTTGGGAACAGGAAACACTGTCACACAATGTTCACACCCATATTTACCAGAAATTTGAAATTGCGAATCCTTTGTGCCACAAATCCGGCAATACATTACAGGCTAACAGGCGATAGTTTACCGGAAACAATTCGATTCCTCTTATGTGCCATGGAAGCAAGTTCCAAGTCATGAGTCACAAGGATGAGAGAAAACTTAAATTCGTTTTGTAAATCTTTGATGAGATCCATGAGATGACGTGAATTGTCCCGATCTAAGTTCCCTGTTGGTTCATCTGCAAGGATGAGTTGCCTTCTTCCAACAAGGGCACGCGCCACACCCACACGAGCACTTTCTCCCCCTGAAAGTTGGGAAGGAAAACTTTCGGTTCGTTCACCAAGACCTACTTTTTTTAAAATTTCAATGGCTTCCGCCTTTGCTTGTGATGGATTAATCCTAGCAATGAGAAGTGGCATCATCACATTTTCTAAGGCAGTAAAATCGGGAAGTAGTAAATGTTGTTGGAAGATAAACGAGATTTTTTCAGCACGAAAACTCTCTCTTTGTTTTTCGCTGAGGTTTTTTAGTGAAACTCCACATACTTCCACCTCACCGTCGTCAAACGAATCCATGGCGCCGAGGATATTCAGGAGAGTGGATTTTCCAACACCAGATGCACCTTCCACAGAAACGATTTCACCAGGTAACACTTCAAAGTCGAGACCTGAAATGATATGGTATCTTTTGTCCACAACTTGGTAGTACTTTTCTAATTTACGAACAGAAACAGTTGGTTTGATTTCAGAATTAGTCATTGCGAATGGTATCCACTGGGTTTAAATTTGCAGCCATACGTGCAGGGAAATACCCAGCAAGGCCTGAGAGAATGGTAGCAGCCGTTGTCACCATAAAGATAAAGGAAATATCAATATCGACAGGGATGTGATCAAAGTAATAAATATCTTTTGGAACCAGTTCCACAGGATCCCAATCCCCAGGATTTAATAGACTTCCCACTCCATTGATGATTTCCGAAATCGCGTTGATGATGACTTCTAACTTTGTCGCAATAAAAATCCCAGTCATCCCTCCCACTAACGAAGACAAGATGCCCACGATCATTGCATTCAGTGTGAAAATGAGAAGGATATCATTGGAAGCGAGGCCAAGTGCTTTTAAGGTTCCTATGGATCTACGTTTCGCGCGAATGAGAGAGTGGACAGTTGCCACCATTCCAAGTGCCGCAAGGACAATGAAAAGAAACACAATGATGGAGATGATGGTTTTTTCCAACCTGAGGGCAGCAAGGAAGTTCTCTTGTTCTTCCGCGATGGTCCTTACCGACCAAGATGTATCATCTTGGATTTTTTGGTTCCAATTTTCTTCGTTTAACCGAGATAAGATTCTATGTTTGGTGAGTTTTAAATCATCCAGAGAACGAACCTTAATGGCGATTTGGTTCACAGCACCTTTCATCTTAAAAAACTCTTGGGCCTGGGGGAGAGATAAAAAGACAAACTTAGAATCGTAATTATAATAACCAGTTTTGAAAAGTCCCACCAATCGAAAGGATTGTACGTTCACTTGTACTCCCCGTTCGACTGTGAACCTGCCACCAGGAACTGCCATCGTGATCTCACGTCCAATCCCGTACCCATAAATGGCACTCATTTCCTTTCCCACAACTACGAGTTTTTTTGTATTGATCGCAGGGATTTCGTCACGGTTGTACTGCAAAATGCGAGGGAAGTTCGGGAGTCCGTTTTCTACTAATTTTTCAATCGAGTCAATGGGAACCGCACGGATCATAATCGGGTTAAAATTATTATTACTTTGGATGAGACCGTGGCTTGTGATATTCCCTTCCACAGAAACAAAGGATTCTGCGAGTTTCGGATCGGATTTCAAATGATTGATGACTGTTTCATAATCATAAATGGCCCCTGAACCGTAGGAATTTTCGATGGTGATGTGTGGACCACCTTGCCAAAGGGATTCTTTCACTTGTTTTTGGAACCCATTAAAAATGGAAAGAACGACAACAAGAAGCCCCACTCCCACTGCCATCACGATGAACGATAGTCTGGATTTAATGGAGAGGAATCCCAAAACGCGGGACCCTCGGATGTAACGAATAGTGATTAAAGAGACGATTCCCATGATGACCTAATCTTTTTGACAGCTTTCTTCGAAAGATGGATACTGTCAAAAAAGAACCTTATGCCTGAAACACCAAACTATTATTCTGTCAAAGTCAATCTTCGAGACGAAGCCAATATGGTGTACACCATGGTTTCTGCCATCATTGACCCGGTTGAAATCAAATCGGTGAAATTTGAGGGTGTTTCGTGTACAAGTCCCCTCTCACTTCTGCCCGTTCGGTCCACCTTCCAAGACTTCTATAACCGAATGCAAAGGGTGATCTACAAAGGGGAACAACAAAAAAACATTACAAAGTCCTTACAGGAACTCATCAAAACCAAGTTTGGTTCCGAAAGTTTTTTAGAAGAGATCCTCCATTACATGGATCACAATTTGACTGACAGATTGGACTTTGTTTTCAGTGAAATTCACAAACGAACTGCTGGAAATTCAGAACCAAAAGTGGAAGTTCATTTTGAACTGATTGATCCAAACGACATGACAAAAACCACTGTGGACGAAGAGGAAATTGCCAAAAAAGAAGCACCTCCCGTCACACCGGTTCCACAAGCATCTGGATTTCTCATCCCTGCTGACAAACAAATTGTTCAGTTTAAATTCCAACTCTCACCAGTGAATGGTGTGCCTCTCGTAGAACTGAAAGCAGGTGACAATGTATATGTACGATTAGTGCCTGGAGATTCTATTACAGATTCCATCATCAATACTTTGGAACTCAAAGAAGAGTCGGGTGCGATCAAACAAATCCCAGCCAAAATTGTAAACATTTCGAATAACAAAAATTTTTCGGAAGTTGTGATCAAAATCAATGAACAAATCTATGGAAAAATCATAGAAGAAGAAAACTCAGTAAAAATTAAAACCACTGATAGCAATATGGGTGCTGCCAATATTATGAACTCTGTTGCCTCTCCAACAGCCAAAATTACGAAAGCAAAACAAAATCCTAATTTGGCCGCTGATGAAAGTTTCCATTTGATGCCTTATATCATTATGCTTGTTGTACTTGCAATCGGTATGATGACAATTTTTGTAATTCTCTAAACTCTAATGACCCAATTCAGAAAAAAATTACCAATTCTATCTCCATTCTTCATCGCACTGGTTGTCCTCCATTCGCTTTTTGTGGACTATACAGTGCAATTCCCCGATTTTATCTCTTCTGAATCATCGGAAACCAATTTGGAAACGATAAAACCCAAGGTTATCGCCGAAAATGGTGTGATCGGGAGAATCTCTTATCTTGAATCTTTTTTAGTCGAAATCGAATCAAAAGAATTACCAATTGATACAGATTTAGAGGACACAAAAGATAATGTCAAACGAGTGCTAATCGGCCAAAAACTATTACTTGGCCTTTTATTGTTTTATCTTTTTTTAACCTTTTCAACTGCAATGACTTATATGTTCCGAGTTTGGTTTCACAAATCAATGGCACATGTTTTGTATCCAGTTTCACTCGTTGTATTATTGCCAAAAATATTTTTCCAACTGAACTTAATGGTTCAAAAAGATATTTTTTCCTATTTTTATTTTCTCTTCCTACTTTGTACCTATATCCTTACGATCTTAGCGTATCGTACCATCATCAAAGACAAGGAACCATATGAAGGATTTCAATCCTTACAATTTTCCTCTTCTTTGGAAGAAGAAGGAAGATCTCCTAGCCAAACCAAAACGGGAACCTATTTTGTCCCCATTTTCCATGTTCTTGTGATCATACTGATTGGAATTCTAATTGGGAATTTGATTTATATCCCACTGTTTCTCTTACAAAAACACTATGTAAGTGAATTTAGTTACTTTATATTCTTTTTAATTGGACTCTTGTCTGTATTTTATATCTTCAATTATAACAAAGTGGGTGGTGAGTCCCAAAACAAAAATTGGCAAAACCTTTCTGTCAGTTTTGCCTACTTACAGTATCGTTTTTTACGAAATGGATTTTTTTCCATCTTCACAACGATACTCATCATTTTGTTTGTAACATTTTTGTTTAGTTTATTACTCTTTAATATTGATCTCATCCAAAACAATTTAGGATTATTCGGGAAAACAACAGAGTTTTAAAATCAATTACATTCAGGTGTTTTGTTTTGTTTTACAATACACCATGGGTTCCCATTCGGATAATACGTGTTACGTGAAATAAGCTCCCCAGAATCGGAATACAATTCGGATGCTTCTTTAACACCCGTTGGGTAATAATAAAACCACTCACCAATTTTTTTGTCTTCTGAATAGCTTCCTTTGGCTTCTACTTTTGTATCTGGGTAATACCTCACCCAATCACCTGTTCGAAGTCCTCCGTCAAAGAATCCTTTTTCATTCAATCGTCCATTGCGGTAGTAACGAAAGTAGGATCCGTTTTCATTTCCAATTTCAGTAGATTGAATCCAAAGTTGTTTTTTTCGATAACCAGCTTTATAGTTTTGTTCTATATAAATTTTGCCATCTGAGAAATAGAATTTCCAAAGTCCATCTCTCTCTCCATTCACCATTTTTCCTTCCATAATGGTGGTTCCATCTATATAGTTTAATTTTTTTCCAATACCATCAGGCCTTCCGAGAGAATCGATAGGAACAATTGCGACTAAATTCCCGTTTTCATACCATTCACGAAAATAACCTTCTCCAATCATTTGGTAGTGATTTGTTTTTTTATCAAAACTTGCATCTTTTGGAACTGTATTTGGTCTTTCACTACTTCCTTTGCATGGTCCAAATAAATATCCACCAAGGAAAATTACTAAGAGAAGGGAAATAAAAATCCAAACAGGACTGTCTTTAATGGGTGTAGATGTAGATGTCATTTTCTTCTCTAAATTTTGTTAAGATTTCTTTTGAGATTAAGATTCGATTCAATCGTTTGGAACGAATTGGTGTAAGATAACGCAAACACATTAAAATGGTTCCTTCTGGTTCCAATGATGTGTAAACAATCGGTGTTGTTTTGCCAAGTCTGACGAGATAGTTTTTTGACATTTCTCGAATTTTGGATTCTACTAGTTCTGGAGCGAGCACCAACTCTTCATGTAAAATTTGAGAACAAATTTTTTCTGCTTTTTCCCAGTTGGATCTAAGTTCCAAGTATACACGAAATTCATCCCAAACAAAATCCATAGTTTCGGATACGATGAAAAAACGGTGTAATACAATATTATAATTTGGGAAATGAATCAGACGATTTGTCGATTGTTCAAATCTTGGGTCTTGTGCAATTTCAAGTAAGGTAAACTTAAAAAATCCAATATTAACTACATCACCTTTGATCGAATCAATTTCGATCCGATCACCCACTTTAAATCCATTGGCACCCATGATCATAAACCAACCAACCATATTGAGCCAAACTTCTTTCAGTGAGATCACAATCCCTGCACCAGCTAGACCAAGTACTGTTGGAAGGAGTGATAAACTCGAAAAAATGATAGGTAAATAGGCTATCGCAAAAACGAGTAAAAAACCCATCCTAGCTACTTTCCTACGATTGTATTCATGTACTGGGTCGAGAGCAGGTTTAATTCTCTCGACAAGGAACATTGTGATTTTGTAACAAATCACTGCAAACACAACCATATAGGCAAATAAAATGAGTGTTTCAGCAAATTCTCTATTATTGCTTCTCAATAGAGTTAATGGATTTAGATCTAAATAAAATTCTTTTATACTTCCACTACCCATTGAGTTTGATTCCTTTGTGGCGTTTCAATATATCTAGAATTAGTTTTCTTTCGACCGGAACACCAAACTTTGGTTTACCGAAGTCTTCCAACAGAACAAACTTTAAAGTATTCCCATCCTTTTTTTTATCATGTTCCATGTGTTTTAAAACCAAATCCGGTTTTTCTTCCAAAACAGTTGGTAATTCTAATTGGGACATGAGTGATATGGCTTTTTGGAAGTTGGATTCAGAAAAACCAACTAATTCTTTTGATAATAATAATGCAGTTACAAGACCTACAGAAACTGCTTCTCCATGTGAATATTTTTTGTAAAGTGTGAGTGATTCAATTGCATGGCCAGTTGTGTGTCCTAAATTGAGGACGGCACGTAATCCCGATTCTTTTTCATCTTGGGAAACAATTGATGACTTTACTCGTACGGATTCTTCGATCGCATAACGCAGAATATCTGACTTTTCAAAAAAATCAGAACGTTTGGACTTGGAAATTGTTTCAAAAAAATTCCCACCATCCAAAAAAGAATGTTTTACCACCTCTGCAAGACCACAACTCCATTCTTTTTTTGGTAAGGTTGAAAGTGTAAAGAGTGGAGCAAAAACAAATTGAGGTTGGTAAAAAGCACCCACCATATTTTTGCCTGAATCAACATTTACCGCGACCTTTCCACCAACAGAAGAATCCACACAAGCAAGTAAGGTTGTAGGGACTTGGATGAACCGAATGCCTCTCTGGTAAGTAGCAGCGATAAAACCAGCAAAATCTCCCACCACTCCGCCACCAAAGGCGATGATCACCGCATTTCGATCGGCATCAGCTTCAATGAGTTGGTGGTATACTTTTTTGACACGGTCAATGTGTTTGTTTTTTTCACCTGACTTTAAGTAAATAAAGGAAAATGGAAGAGAACTGTTTTTGAGTTCTTTGATGATATACTTTTCATAAATGCCTGCGATTTCACGGCTTGTGAGAACAAAGACATGTGATATTTTTTTGAGGTTGTTCAGTTTTTCAGAAAGACCAACAAAGTCTTCATGTAATTCGACAGGGTAAACAAATCCTGATCCGACGACTTCTCGTTCTGATAACTTCATGGTTCATTCACCCATGGGCTTGAAATATATCTAGGTTTATTTGTACTTTTGGTCCGAAAGAAATGTTTTATATCAGGTCGTAAATCCATAGACAAAATTTCTTTTGGAGTGAAATACCCAAATCCTGATATGGCTTTTTCTTTTGCATTGAGAACTGGCAAAAGTTCTTTTACCTTTGTTAAAAATACAATTTGTATCAGGTGTCTTTTTTTATTGGGGTCAATGGATTCATTTAATAACAAAAATTCAGTGTGACTTACTTCGAGAGACAATTCTTCTCTTAGTTCTCGTTTGAGAGCTTCTTCACCCGATTCACCAAATTCAATCCCTCCACCAGGAAGTAACCAATACCCAGATTGTTTTTTCTGTTGTTGGACGAGTAAAATTTTGCCTTTGGGATCTTGGATGAGTGCCGCGACCCGGACTCGCATGGATTTTGATTTGAGTAAAAAATCGATCATAATATGTTCAAAACACGTAGAGCTGCTTTTGCGGCCATTTGTTCGGCTCTCCGTTTATTCTTTCCATCACCCGTTGTTTGAAAATGATTTTCACACGAAACCGATACAGAAAATTCTTTATCGTGGTCTGGTCCTTCTTCTTTCAATAAAACATACTCTGGTAATTTTTTCCATTTTTTTTGGCAATATTCCTGTAAAATGGTTTTGTAATCTTTTGTTTCTTCCGCCGACTCTACTTTTTTTTCCATCGATTGGAAATGTGGGGTTAAAAAGATCCGACAACTGTTTAAACCTTGGTCCAGATACAAAGCACCTAAGAAGGCTTCAAAACAATCTGCTTGTAGATTTAAGTTCACTTCCCCTTTTTCTTTTTCACCCTTTCCCAATAACAAAAAATCAGGGAACCGGTAGACACGTGCCAATTTTGCAATCGCAGGTGCTGATACCATTTTGCTCTTGAGTTTCGCCAAGATCCCTTCTTTGCCTTTGGGTAATGATTTATAAAGGTATTCAGCAGCAAGGATCCCGAGAACTGAGTCACCTAAAAATTCCAATCTTTCATTGTCAGATAGATACCTATCTGAGTCTTCATTGGCAAAGGACCTATGAACAAAAGCTAGGTGGAGAAGAGAAACATCCTTAAAACTAGTATTCGTAAGGGATTGTAGTTCTTTTAGAGAGTTGATTCTTTCAGGAGAAAGTTTGATGCGAATGGAATGGGACAAGGGAAAAAGATCCGGGTTCCTCTATTCGGGGAACCCGGTTTTTGGATTGGGAATTACCCCTTAAGTTTATCGATGAATTTAATTACATCGCCTACGGTTTGGATTTTTTCTGCGTCTTCATCAGAAATTTCCACACCAAACTCTTCTTCAAGAGCCATCACGAGTTCAACTGTGTCAAGAGAGTCAGCACCAAGATCATTGATGAAGTGAGCTTCAGGTGTAACTTCTGATTCATCAACACCAAGTTGTTCTACGATGATTGACTTAATTTTTTCGAAATCTGCCATTTTATATCCTCCAGGCCACTGTGAACAGTGGGGCAAGTGTTAAATCGTTTTCCGCCAGGTATATATGTACGCCTAGCGTTTTTTTAAAATGAAATTGTCGGAATTTTTGGCAAGTCTAAATAGATTATTTTCCTCTTGAAACCTTTGACATCGTTCTAACATCACCTAACACACATTAATAGGGACTTCTATCACGAGAATGGTGGAAAAAAGAACCATCCTGTCCTAGTTTCCAAGAGATGGCAATATCTTGCCCTGATTTCCAGCCAATTGCTCCATTTTAGCAGAATTATACTCCACTATAATGGAACTTACTTCCCGAACCAGGAGGGGAATCCGAAATCAACCCTAAGAAATAACTTTTTTAGGAGACTTCCATGATTCGGAAATGGACAAAAACTCTCACATCTCTTTTCCTACTTTCGTCTTTCGTTTTTTGTACAGAAAAAAAAGAAGAGAATAATGATTCATTACTCGCAGGCCTACTCGTTTTAGTTGCCAATCAGATCCGTGTAAACACTGTAACTGATCTCACAAATGAATCTTCTGCTGATTATAATGAGAACAAATGGGGACTCATCACAGGATCCACTTTAAATTCTTGGGTGAGCAACTGGCAATCCAATCGACCATCTGGGATTACAGGGAAACTTGTGGTCTTACAAACAGATGCCGCAAATCGTGTTTCAGGTGATGGTCATAATGCATACATCAAATCAGATCCATCTTCAGGTATTTATGTTTATTTGTTAAATGATTACACAACACCAGACCTTCCCTCTGGTGGATTTCGATTTAACCAAACTCGTGATTCTGGTTTATTCAATAATTCCATACGGTACCAAGCCAATGGAACATTTGTGGATGATTGGTTAAACACTTACAATATTGATCCTACGAAAGATTTAGTTGTGTTTGCTGCTGGTACGGGGAATGGAACCACTGTCAGTGCGGATCCAGGGGCAGCGACTGCCACAGTTGCGGGTGCCATCCAAGACATTACGAGAGGATTTTATTGGTTACGGTATTGGGGAGTGGATGTAAAACATTTAGCGATTTTGAATGGAAATTTACGTTACAATATCACAAACAATTTCGTTCAAACTGCACAAACCAGTACAACAAAATCCACATTACCAACAACCAAAGGAACTTTCAGTGTACGCCAATTACGTGTGGACAATACTGCAATTACACTTGGTTTAGAAGATGTCTATGAAATCGCAAAAAACAATCTTACAACTTCCAATGTATTTGGGATTACAAATACTCAATTTCTGATTGATGCAAGGCCCTCTACACAATTTGGATCTGGTAGGTCTGCTGGAGTGAATGGTGATACCTCTCAGTACATTACAACAGGTTATGATTCAGCGGGTGCTCCTGTTGTTTGGGGAGCAAGTGGGGATACAAATTCTGCAAACACAGCTGGGAAAACCTATGTGCCATTTGAAGGGAATATCAAAGGAGCAGTCAGTTTTCCATGGCTTGCCCTATTTGAAGGGATCCCTGATTCTGGGAATACTTCAGGTGTAACCGCGGCAGCATTTAACAATGGTTACCGATACAAGTCAAAATCGGCATTGGCAAACATTTTTGCAAACAAAGGGTATGTTGCAGGTTCCACTGTTATCAGCCAATGTAGAACTAATTTTGAAGCACAAGTGAATGGTTTTGCCTCACTCAATATCCTTGGATACCCTACAGCTTATTATGATGGATCACTTGTGGAATGGACGGCTCTCGTTTCTTCACATCCAGACAATAATACCAACCAAGTGCCAAGTGATTTTAAGTGGAGAACAGATTTGGCAACAGTCAGTGTCTTTGGTTACAATCCTCAAATTTCAAATTCTGGTAACGTTGGAAGTACAATTAGTAGAGTAAAACCTGCTCCAGTCAATTTACAAGCAACCACTTCAAAAAAATTCATCCAAGAAGATAAAGCTTACAAGTATTAAAATCTTTCCCAGTTTACACTTTCGTCTCTTGGCTCAAACCAAGAGACATTATTTTCTCACTTAAATTCCCTTTGCAAAAAAGTTTTTGTCTGACAGTTTGTCTTTATGGCAAGGAATGAAAAGGAAGAAGCAATACATATTGGATTTCGTGAAGCACTCGCTTTAATACTACCTTACCTCCAAAAAAAAATTTGGAATCAATTTAAATCAGTCATTTGGATTGTTTTATACCTTTCCGTTTTCCAATTATTGGTCTTACGAATCCCAATTAAAGAAGCTGGGATCATCAGTTTTGGAATTTGCGCTGTCATCTTAGGTCTTACTTTTTTTCTCGAAGGATTATTTTTAGGACTGATGCCCCTAGGAGAAGCCTTGGGATTAAAATTGCCGCAAAAATTAGGTATGTTTAGCATTTTGATTTTTTCGGTTCTTTTGGGTATGGGGGCAACCTTAGCAGAACCAGCAATTGCCATTTTAAAAGCATGTGGAAGTAAAGTTGCCCCTTGGGATGCACCACTGCTCTATTATCTCCTCAATGGAGGTTCAGACACTCTTTATTTATCCATCGCGATTGGAGTTGGTATCTCTGTTGTCATTGGGATGTTTCGTTTTTTATATGGTTTTTCACTTTCGAATATTTTAGTCCCATCCGTTTTACTTTTGTTAGCCGTTAGTATTTACGCATTTTTTGATGAAAACTTACAACATATTTCTGGCCTTGCTTGGGATTCAGGTGCTGTAACAACAGGCCCTGTAACCGTACCACTGGTTGTCGCATTGGGAATTGGAATCTCCAAAGTATCTGAAAAAAACGAACAAAGTAGTGCTTATGGTGTTGTGACCTTAGCATCCCTATTCCCAATTTTAGCGGTGTTTTTGGTTGGGATCTATTTTTCTAACAAAGTACCAAAACCGATGACAGAAATGGAATTTTTCAAACATGGCATCCACACAGAACAATCCAATTTTTTGTTAGGAAATAATGCCAAACAGTACAAACGACAAACATTAGAAAGTAAAACTCAATTCAAACAAAATACAACCTTCAAAGAATTTCCAACAAAAATGGTAGATGCATTCCAATTGGCACTTCGCGCCATTTTACCATTATCCATTTTTTTGATTTTGTTTTTATACTTCATCCTCAAAGAAAAAATTGCTTATCCGGAAGAAGTGCAACTAGGGATTGTCTTTTCCATTTTAGGTCTTACCATTTTTAATTTTGGGATCATGTTTGGTTTGAATCAATTGGGAGACCAAGTGGGTGGAAAACTTCCTTCCACATTTCGTTCAATTGAACTCACAGACTCAATCAAGTTCATCAAAAACTTTAATCCAAAATCTGTATACACGGCAGTGAATGAAGAAGGAAAAGAGGAAAAATTCTTTTATTTAAAAGAAAGAAAATTATATTCTGGAATTCCATACCACGAAGAAAATTGGAATCCAACTAACAAGGTATATGAGTATATACCTATCCACGGTCCTATTTTTGGTAAAGAAGACAACCTTCTTGGTTATGTCATTGTATTAGCATTTGCTTTTGTATTGGGATATAGTGCAACGCTAGCAGAACCTGCTTTATCAGCATTAGGAAATGCAGTGGAAGAAACAACAGTTGGAACGTTTCGAAAATCCTTACTCATCCAATCGGTGGCAATTGGTGTTGGTTTTGGTACACTAACAGGGATTTTAAAAATTGTATTGGAAATCCCACTGATTTGGATTTTGGTTCCAATCTATATTTTTTTACTAATTTTAAATACAGTGAGTAAATCAGAGTTTATCGAAATTGCATGGGATAGTGCGGGAGTTACGACCGGACCCATTACAGTCCCTCTCATCATTGCCATGGGTCTTGGGATTGGAAATCAATTGGGAACAATTGATGGATTTGGTATTTTAGCATGTGCCTCTGCATTTCCTATTCTATCGGTACTCATTATGGGTATCATCGTAGAAAACTCGCGTAAACTTTCACTCAATGATTCAGAATCAAAAACAAAATAAGATCATGAAACGTAAAACATCACGAATCACAACGATTGTTCATCGAGACCTAACAGAATCAGTTGTCACATCATTAAAAAACCAAGGTGTCTTATACTATCAAATTGAAGCTGGTAGATACCCTGTTCTCGCCAAACGAGGTTTATGGTTTTTTGATTTTTACCAAAATCATGCCATTATTGATATGCCAGTTTCTATTTTGGAAATCATATGCGAAGAAAGTTCTGAAAATTTTTTAATTTCAATGATTCGTGATGCTGCTGAACTAAACATACCTGGCCATGGAAGTGTATATTCGGAATCCATCGAACTCATTTCGGCCAATCAAAATTTTTACATTCATTCTTCGAAAGAAATCAAAAAACCGATTGGATTCACTGGACTTACAGGGATCTTTTGTGTTTTGCCCAGAGGGTCTGCAGAACCAATTGCTAAATTGCTTTTACAAAACGGGATTGCTGTTCCCACCATCAGTTATGGTACGGGAACTGGGTTACGAGACCGATTGGGATTACTTCGGATTACAATCCCAAAAGAAAAGGAAATCCTTAAACTCATAGTCCACTCTTCCGATATCGAACATGTTTTAGATTTTATGATAGAAGTTGGTCGTTTGGATTTGCCAGGTAGGGGTTTTATTTTTGAATTCCCAGTTGGTCATGGATTACTCAATACCAAGGTAAGTTTAGAAGGCCCAAAACAAGCAGCAAGTATGGACCAAATTATTTCCGCATTGGATCAGTTATATGGCAATATGGAATGGAGAAAAAAATCGAATCAATTTAGAATTTCACTTCGGCATCGAAACTATTTTGAGGGAGTAAACCTCGTTTTGAATTGTAAAGAAGAATCAATGGAATTTGTAACAAGTGCTCTGCGAAAAGTGGGTGTCACAAGTTCTACAATTTCACTCAAACGTATGGCACATACAGGAAATACAGACAGTATGTTTACTCCTGCGAGGGAAGTTGCGAATTTACTGATCCCTAAAAAAAACTTACCTGAAGTCATTGAGGTTTTAAATGGACTAGAATTTTTTGATGAAAAATTTGAAGGGATAGCGTATACGATGGAAATCCCAAGGGCTTTCTCTTACCAATCGAAAAAGTCGAACCAAAAGTAGAGAACTCAATCAAACAAATTCCAGTAACAATCTGATCGATCAACGGAACAATCGTTCATAAATTTGCAAAAAAATAACACCTAAACCACCAATCGTTGCCCCCACGATAGGGAATTGGTATAGTTTTTGGTCTGTTCTCATTTATTTCTCATCTGAAGAGGAGAAATATTTTGAGATTGGTTCTAAATTTGATGAATCAGACACCACTTGAGATTGAAAGAAAATCCCAAGTGGAAGTGAAGGATTGTTTTTTAGTGACCGCCACCTGGTAAAAATCCGCCACCATTGATATCAAGGATATGACCTGTGATAAAGGAAGATGCATCGGAAGCAAGGAAGGCAATTCCGTTTGCAATGTCTTCAGGAAGACCAGCACGTTTTAATGGGATCGCTTGTACCATACCATGTCTGATATTTTCTGGAATTGCTTCTGTCATTTCTGTTGCAATAAAACCTGGAGCAATTGCATTACAACGAACTTTTCTAGATGCCATCTCAAGAGCCACAGCTTTTGTGAAACCAATCACACCTGCTTTAGAAGCAGAGTAGTTTGTTTGTCCAATGTTTCCATTTTCACCAGAGATAGAAGATAAGTTAATGATGGATCCACCATTTTCTTGTTTCATCATCACTTTGATCGCTGCTTGTGTACAAAGATAAGTCCCTGTTAGGTTAACAGCAATCACCGCATCCCACTGCTCTTTTTTCATTCTCATAAGAAGAGTATCTCGAGTGATACCTGCGTTATTCACAAGGATGTCTACAGACCCAAATTCTTTTTTTGCTGTATCAATTAATTTTTGAGCATCTTCTTCCACAGATACGTTAGCAACGACTGCAATCGCTTTGTAACCTTTGGATTTAAGTTCTTCCGCAGTTACATTGGTTGCTTCTGGGTTCATATCTGCGACAACGATGTTTGCACCAAGAGATGCAAGTTTCAAACAAGTTGCTTTTCCGATTCCTCTTGCACCACCTGTGACGATGGCTGTTTTCCCTGTTAAACTGATCATTTTTTGTTCCTCTTTTTTTTCTAATTCCTAAACAATATACTAAACAAATCAAATAAATGATAACAAACGAATTCAAAGTCACTTCGCCAAATCACCTAACTTCCGTTTAAAGGTAATTCTTCGCAAATGATCTAAATTCCAGATTCTCTTCTATCTCTAATATCGTTTTAGTGAGAATCTCCTAAAATATTTTTGTATTCTCCCAAACGTTCTCGAATCCTTTCGTTGATACCATGTTTGGCACACTCTGAAATGACTCTCACTGCATTTTTGACTGCAAGTGCATTGGAAGAACCATGTCCAATCATACAAATCCCTTCCACACCTAACAGAAGTGCACCACCGTATTCAGCATAATCTAAACGTTTTTTCACGGCAGTAAATGTAGATTTTAAAAGGAGTGCACCTGTTTGGGCAAGACTAGATTGTCTAATCGAATTTCGTAAGACATTAAAAATCGATTTTGCAAGTCCTTCAGTGGCTTTCAGAACTATGTTTCCAATAAAACCATCGCATACGACAACATCTACTTCTCTTCCACTGCCATATAAATCACGGCCTTCCACATTTCCGACAAAGTTAAAGGGAATTTTTTTTAGGAGATCAAAGGTTTTGACAGAAACTGTATTTCCTTTTTTGTCTTCTTCCCCGTTGGATAGGATTCCGACTTTTGGACTTTTGATTCCAAAGAGTTCCTTTGCATAAATCTCACCCATTACCGCGAATTGTGCTAAGTATTCTGGTTTGCAGTCAACATTCGCACCAGCATCTAACAGAAGTACGGGGGGACCTTCCTCTCTTGGGATATGAGCAGCAATGGGAGGTCGTAAAACTCCGGGTAGGCGACCAAGGTGTAATAATGCAGCGGCCATAGTAGCGCCAGTGTTTCCTGGAGAAAACACACCGATACATTCTTTATCTGCTACTAAACGAACTGCTTTTACTACGGAAGAATCCTCCATAGCGCGGACTGCTATGGATGGAGAATCATTCATACCGATGATCTCAGTAGAATGTATGACACGGATTTTTTCAGTGTCATAATCGAATTTTAACAGGATATCAAGTAACTCTTGTTCATCGCCAACGAGCGAAACAGACAGTCCGAATTCTCGTACTGCCAGTACCGCGCCCTCGACGATACCTTCAGGGCCGTAATCTCCGCTCATCGCGTCCACGGCGACCCACATGACGGTTAGTTATCTTCGGTCGTTTTTTTAACTTTTTGAGCGACTACGAGTTTACCCTTATAAAAACCGCAATAAGGGCATACACGGTGGGACAGAACAAATGATCCACAATTGGAACACGGGTTTAAGTTAGGTTTGCCAATCGCATGATGGGCTCTTTTTGTTCTAACTTTCGATTTTGATTTACGTCTCTTTGGGACTGCCATGGCTATCCTCTATGGAATTATAACTGGTTTTTACTATGTTTTGGAAATCCGATGTGAAAACAATATTTTAATTTTCTAGGCTCTCGATAAGAGACCGTAATTCGGCGTGTTTGTGATAAAAAGAGGAACGATTGCTGACCAAACGGGCTGTACTATACAAAATGGACTCAAATTCTTTGAGTCCATTGGCTTTTAGGGTGCCACCGGTGGACACTAGGTCGACAATACAATCGGAAAGTCCAACAATGGGCGCAAGTTCTATCGACCCATATAATTTGATGATTTCGCAGGAAATGCCTTTGGAAAAAAAATACTCCCGAGTGAGATTCGGGTATTTGGTTGCCACTCGCACTTTGGAACGTTTGGCAAATAAGTCAAAGTCGGGGAAGGAAGCAAGAGATAACCTACAAGCACCTAATTTGAGATCCACAGGTGCAATTAAGTCAAATCCACCTTCCCTTAAAATGTCCCAACCAACAATCCCAGCATCCGCTGCGGCTTCTTCCACATAGGTGCAGACATCTTGTGATCTAACAAATAATAGACGGATTCTTTTGTCTTCAGAGACGTAGGTAAGTTCTTTAGAACCCTCAGATGGCAGGTTTTTTAGCCATCCTTTGGATTTCAAAAGAAGAGCAGTTTCTTCGGCAAGCCTACCTTTCGGGAGAGCCAAAGTTAACATAGGTTAGTTTTTCCCGAGTTTAAGGAGTAAATAACTTGCAAGGAGTTTTACATCTTCACCAGATTCTGCACCATCAAGTTTAAGTGCTTTTTCTAGGAATTGTTTTGCTCCTTGTTTGTCTCCAGTTAGATAAGACAATCTACCTGCTTGGTAATAAGACCATGCTTTAAAGCCATTGAGCTCACGAGCAGGTTCCACTACTGTTGCAGCGATTTTATAATTTTCTAAAGACTTTGCGTTGTTTTTTTCCCGTTCCCGGTAGTTACCAGCAATATAGAAATAGAGTGCTTTGATTTCTTTAGGAGTGTCGATTTTTTTCGCCGCATCTTCTAAATAAGAAGCTGCCTTACCAAACTCACCTTTTTCTGCATACAGTTTGGAAAGGTCTTTCCAAACTCGAAGTTCCATTCTACCGGTACTTTGGTTTTGTAAAAATACTTCCAAACTTTGGATTTGTGCATCCAAACTAACATTTGCTTTTTGGTGCGTGAGTTTGAGGTCTTCTAAGGTAACCGTTTCTTTTTCAAAAAGATATTGTCTGTACTCAAAAAAACCAATCACACCAGCTAACACAATGATAGCAGATGCGAGGCTGATAAAAACAGACTTACGATTTTTAGATAAAAAATGTGTGAACTTTAAAAAAACAAGTTCCGCTTTTGAACCTTCAAAATCAGCGAACTCATCCTTTTCGATGAGTTCGGCTTGTTTTTTTTGTTCGATGATGTTCTTCTTATGAAACTTATCCATAGACCTATCGGTTTTGGTTTAAATTCATAAAAGATCCGATGGATTCACGTGAAGGTTGGTTGTCTTCCTTCATGTATTTAGCCATCTCTTCTCTTTCTACAGCTTTATCAAAGTCTTTGATCGAGAGGGAGATCTTTTTGTTGTTAGGTTCAATTTTTACCACAACAGTGCGAACAGAATCACCTACTTTGTAAAGGTCTTCTAACTTGATGTTACGACCATCTGGGATTTCAGAGATGTGAACAAGGCCTTCATAACCAGGTTCTACTTCCACAAACACCCCAAAACTAACGATGGATTTCACACGACCTTCTACAAGAGTACCTGGTGGGTATTTTTTGCGAAGAGCTTCATAAGGATGCTCAGAAAGTTGTTTTAATCCACAGCTAATGCGTTGTGCATCTAAGTTTACATCTAGGATTTTGTATTGAACCGATTGGCCTTTTTTGAGTAGGTTTAACGGGTTCTTTTCTTTTTCATCCCAAGTGATATCAGAGATATGAATCAGTCCTTCGATTCCACTTTCTACTTCAACGAAGGCACCGTATTTTGTGATACCAGTGATTTTACCTTCGAGAACATTACCAGCGCGAACGTTCGCAGAAAGAGCTTCCCAAGGGTTAGGTAGGAGTTGTTTGAGTCCGAGGGACAAACGTCTAGCTTCGAAATCAATGTCTAAAATTTCAGAGTCAACTTCTTGGCCTTTTTTCAAAACATCTTTTGGATGTGGTGGTTTTTTAGCCCAAGAAAGTTCAGTTGTATGGATAAGACCTTCTAAACCTTCTTTGAGTTCTACGAAAGCACCGAAGTTCGTAAGAGAAGTAACGATCCCTCGTACCACCATACCTTTTTCGAGTTCTTTTTTCGCCCAAGCCCATGGATCTTCATACAATTGTTTGATGCCAAGGGAAAGTTTGTTGTTTTCCTTATCAATCTCAAGGACAATCACTTCGACTTCTGCACCGATGTTGAAGTATTGTTTGAAAGGAGCAAATTTTTTATAAGAGATATCGTTTTGGCGAAGAAGTCCTACTACATCGTAAACCGAGAGGAAAACACCAAAGTTTGCGATTTTCACAACCTTTCCTGTGACTTTGTCTCCGACTTTTACTTTGCCAAGGAGTTCTTCCCACTTTTCGCCGTTGATTTCGTCGAGGAGGGTTTTACGAGACACAACACCTGTTCTCGTTTTCTCATTGAGTTCGATGATTTTGAATGAAAACTCTTTTCCACCTTCCGTGGATTCCTTAAAACGAACTCCTACATGAGAAGCTGGTAGGAATAATTGGATCCCTTCACTTTCTACGAGGTAACCTTTGTTTTTCACTTCACCGACAATTTTGCCGGAGAGTGGGTATCCGTTCTGGCTTGCATCTTTGATGGTTTCCCAACCAACTCTTTGGTCCGCTTCTTTTTTGGAGAGGACACAATATCCATCGACCCGCTTTTTGATGATCGCACTGACTTTCTCACCACGTTTTGGCGTTTCAGAGAAGTCTTCACGAGAAACACGAGCTTCTAATTTTTCTCCAATATCTAGGAAAACAGTGTCACCGATGACATCGACTACAGTCCCTTCAATCAGGGTGCCTTTTCCTGCGGAGTTCTCTTGTTCTTGTGCTTGTGACTGCGATTCCCACTTCTCTAATAATTCGCCGAAGGAAGTGGTCTCATTTTTGGGGGAGGATGGGTTGGTTGAATTCAATGGTTACCGGGATACAAAACTTAGATTTGCCCAGAGGGTGAAACCTTGGACAGGATAGTATTTAGGACAGTTTCTGTGTCGAGGGTGCTCGTGTCAATCAGGATTGCGTCCGAAGCTTGTTTCAGTGGAGCAACAGTACGGGTGGTGTCACTTTCGTCCCTTGCCACAATTTCCTCTTTGATGTGGTTTAAGTCAGCTTTGAAGCCCTTAGCAACTAATTCATCGTATCGGCGTTTGGCCCTGACTTCCACAGAGGCAGTGAGAAAAAATTTAAATTTGGACTTTGGGAACACTTCGGTCCCAATGTCCCGCCCATCCATCACAAGTTTGTGAGTTCTGGCAAATTCACGGATATGGCGGTTTAGGATTTCCCGGAACGCACGCCTAGGGGCAATGTAACGGATTTTTTTTGTGATCTCGGGATCACGGATATCATGGCTTATGTCCCTTTCTCCGAGGAACATGACGTTTTCGCCTTGGGCAGAGAGTTCACAATGTACGGGGATTTGGGACACGGAGAATCCGAATTCTACTTCGTCCTTTTCCAAGAGGCAGGCATCAGCTAGTTTCTCTGTGAAAAATGGAAATTTAGATTCGTCTTCACCAGTCGTTTGGAATTTTTCCCAAATAGCAAAGGTTAGCGCACGGTAGAATGCCCCTGAATCTAAATAATGGTATCCCAATTTGGTGGCGATCATTCGGGCAAGGGTACTTTTTCCGGAACCTGCTGGCCCATCAATCGCGATTACATTTTCAATCGATTGTAAACTCATAAGTAGATAGGCAAATTCTAAGAATGGATTTGATTTCGTCTAGAGGAATTCTTCTACCTGAACATAGGCTAACCAAGAGTATACGTATTAAGATTGACATGTTTTTTTTCGTCAGAAGGATCATGGGCAAAAGGTGGGGTTTTCGTGAAAGTTCGAAATCGTAATCTGGATCCAGAACGAATTGCTGACTTTGAAAGTTTCCGGAGTGGCATTCTGGAAAAAATTGTCAAAAATTCACCCTTACAAAAAATTTTAAACGAAATCGTCTCAGGGATTGAGACACTGAACCCTTCTCTCATTTGTACCATTGTTCTCATTGAAAATTCAAAAATTAAAATTGGTGCCGCCCCTTCTCTTCCCAAAATTTATAACGATGCAATTGAAGGGGTTTCGATTGGTCCTGAAGTTGGGTCTTGTGGTACAGCAGCTTACACTGGAAAACGAATCATTGTAGAAGATATTAGTAAAAGCCCTCTTTGGAAAAATTACAAGGACATTGCACTGAGTGTTGGACTTTGTTCCTGTTGGTCTGAACCAATTCGATCTCACACAGAGGAAGTTGTGGGAACGTTTGCTATGTACCATCGAGAGATTGTTAGCCCCACTGAATTTGATATTTTTATCATTTCGGAAACGGCTGATTTAGTAAGTATCGCAATTGAAAAATCAATCACTTCCACAAAACTTTTGGAAAGTGAAAAACGATTCCGTGACTTCTTTGAAAAAAATTCATCGGTGATCCTAATCGTTGATCCAGTTTCAGGAAAGATATTAAATGCAAATGAGTCTGCGACTTCTTTTTATGGTTATTCTCACGATACACTCATCCAAATGAATTTGGGTGACTTAAATTTTACAAACCACAATCATTCCGAAGAAAAAAACATCAATTTGTTTGACCAAAACAAAAGTGCTTCCTCTTTCTCTCACCTATTAGCATCTGGCAAAATCAAACAAGTTGAGATTTTTTCAACTCCGATTGAATCCAACCACCGCACTGTTTTATTTTCTATCATACATGATGTCACAGAACGAAAAATTGCAGAAGAAAAAGTAAATGCATTACTTTCAGAAAAAGAAATGATACTACGTGAAGTTCATCACCGTATCAAAAACAATATGACTATTTTGAACAATTTATTAGAGTTACAAGCGAACTCCCATGAAAATGAAACTGTCAAAACATCTCTGAAAGAAGCAACAAGCCGAATTAAAACAATGTCTGTTTTATATGATAAACTTTATACGGAAAAAGATAACAATGAATTACCATTAAAGGAATACTTAGAACCACTCACAAACGAAATCATATCCTTATTCCCTTATCCCGTACAATTAAATCTAAATATCGCAAATCTCAAATTGACCACAGACCAACTACGTGCGATAGGGATCATCACAAATGAATTATTAACCAATAGTATGAAATATTCCAGGAATACGGAAAACAAACTCGAAATTCAAATCAAAGTATGGCAGGAAGAAGATTATTTTTATTTGTTCATTGGCGATAACGGTAATGGATTTAATTTTCAACTAGCCAATTCCGAAAACCAAGGGTTTGGTCTCAGTTTAGTCACCATGTTAACAAAACAAATCCATGGAGATCTATCATTTAATGGTGACAAACACACTGAGTACAAATTCAAATTTCCATACCAAAAACCAGGATCAGTTTGATTCAAACTGGTATTTAAATTTATTTTTGGCATTCCCTAAATAAGCAAATTCTAATACAAACTGCCTTTTCTCAAAAGAATCCGATGGATCATTCCAGGACAATCGCATCTCTTTTTCCATTGTTTTCCAATAGAAATAATTTTCTCTCGCATAATTACAAATTTGTAAGTATAATTTTTCATCCATACCTGTTCGACTCACATCCGGATTACAGGCATTCGGGCTTGCAAACTTCATTTTACCATTTAAGGAATGTAAATCCTTTGATATTAAATAATTGCGTGAGTTTGATTGGTCAAATTGGATTAGCATTGGTAGTTTTACTTGGTCACATTTCCAATAAAAACGCAAAGTAGGATCATTCACATTCACATCTTGCCAAAAAAACTCGAATTCGTTTTGATTCTGACAAAATTCAAATGTTTTAGCATCTGCATTAGTTAGCCGAAGATTCTTTTTTGGTAAAAGCGAAAATACAGATTTCTGAAAACCATAATTCGTAAACCCTCCTTTTGGAATCCAAATTTCTGTTTCTACCTGGTTCACTAATTCTTTGGCTCTCTCTTCACCAAATTGTTTTTTGGATTCTAGATACAATGAGTTTGATAACGTGTTAATAAATTCAGGAAAAAATCGATCACCAACATTTGTTTTGGTAATCGCTTGGAAAATCGTAAGATCTGCCAATTCTTTGCCTACCACTGACCTGTACTTCCACAAAATGGAAGGGATGAATGTAAAATTCTTTTTAAAATCACTTTCCATGTTTGAATCATAAAAACCAATTTCTCTGTCCAAACGAAAGGAACTAACAAGCAATTGTCGTTTCACTCCTTCGCAGGTCTTATGAGAATATAACTCGGGATAATCAATCATGGAAGCAGCATAATAATCAGAAATTCCTTCCGCGAGAGAACGTCCAATTGCATTGTTTCCTAAATATTTTCCTGTGATAAGGTGTGTATATTCGTGGTAAATGGCATCAGGACAAGCAGCAGTATCAATGATTCGATCAAAAACAAATCGATCTACGATCGGGAAATCCCATTTGGGAGCAAACCACATCTCGTTATTCCATTGCCCTTGTTTTTCGGAAGGAGGGATTGTGAGTGCAGTGTTCTTTAGTTTTACCTTGGGATCATAGTACAATAATGGGGAATACACAAAAGGGGCATCCACTCGGATGATGATTTTCTCATTCGAAGATGTTTTACTATTTTTGAATCCGGCCTGTTTATAGATATGATGAAATCTAGATTCAATTTTTTGGAGTTGGTAACCCAATGTGAGTAGTTTACGATTTCCAAATACTTGTTCCAAAAGAATTGGATCTTTTTCGAACTGGGAATGAATGGAAAAGTTTTCTAAAACATAGTGAGATGTTGACTTAAGATTTAAGTCGTCTCTTGGTATTTTTTTTGGAACAAATTGTTTTTGATTTTGATCCCAATCCAAAACTTGATCTTCCACTTGGGAAATACCAACAATGTTTGTTGTCAAAAACAGTAAGAAGATTGAAGAGAAACCAAAAAATCGTTTCTTCATTTGATTCAAATTCATGGATTTCCTCCGTAAGATACATATTGGTTAGAAAAGAATCTCGCTTTTCCACTGGATTCATTTGGAAAAGCAAGATTTAGTTGATTCAGGAAAGGTTATGAGAATCGATTAGATTCCAAGTCCTACAGAGTCATACATACCACCAGTCACAACTGTTCCAAAACCACCAGCATGTACTAATATACCAACGATGGCTACAACAGTAACAGAAGCTAAAACATTCTCCATGATTTTAAAGTTGTTTCCATGTAGGTAGTTACCAGTCGCTTCTTTCAATTGAATGGAAGAAACAATGTGATCCAAATCTTGGTCTAGTGTTCCTGCGAATTCAGCATTTTTAATTGCTCTTTTGATTCTTACAAATTCACTTGGAGTGATATGTGCTTTTAAGTATTCATGAGCTTCTTTGTTGGTCATACCATTGCTCACTAAAATTTTTGCTGCTTCTTTTACGTTCATTTGGTTTGCTTCAGTTGCAAACATGGCTTGGGAAGCAAACACAATCGCTATTAATAAACTAATTTTCTTTTTCATGGCTTTGTCCTTGTAACAAATTTGTTTTGAGAGAAGTTTCAAACTCGCTCTCACAAACTTGACTCCATCATACAGCGTTTGGTTTTCCATATCGTCTGACTGGATCGGATTGGGCGGAAAACTACGTCCGACTGGATCGAATAGGATGTTTTTTTAGTATTTTTTCTCTGTATTCTCTTGGTGTGGTGCCAGTTTCTTTTTTGAAAGCTTCATTAAAGGTAGATTTGGATCCAAAACCAACATCATAAGCAATGGCAAGTAGTGACCTTTCTGGTTCATTTTGTATCCGGTCTTTGGCTTCGTTGATTCTGTATGAGTTAGTGAACTGATAAAAACTTTTTTTCATCTCTGAATTCAAAAACTCAGAGAGTTGGTGTGAACTTAAGTCCATTTTTTCTGCTAAATCACGAAGGTTAAGTGATTCATCTCGGTAAATCTTATCCACTTCAAATAATTGTTTTAGATTATCACGGATGAGATTATGATCTAATTTTGAGATCTGAGAGATTTTTGCTTTTTTTTCATCCTCTACAATCTTACGAACTTCCAAAAAGAAATCGGGGAAACTCTGGCGAATCACATATAAAATGCATAAAAAAATTCCAATCGCAAGCCCCGAAATTTGGAAAGAAGTGTGATCCCCAGTGGCGATTGTATTGAGTCCATATAATGATAGGGCAAAACAAAAACTTACAATTGTTGTTCCAATACGAAGTGTGTAGTTTTTGCGAAACGTACTCCATCGAATTTTTTTAGAAATACGCCAGACAATACGAATCATACACCATAAATAAATCAAAATGGTAACTAGAACCAAGGCAATTGGTCTCTCTAAGTATGGATTTTCTCCATGACTTTGCCTTAGCAAATCATTGGTGTGGTTCCAAAGATTCCAGCCAATGATCAAAAGAAAGGATATCAATATGGGTACGAGGCGATACGACAATCGCCTGAAGGAACGAAACTTTCCTTCCAATACGATGAGAAAATATTCATCTAATAAAACACCCAAACAAGCAATCATGGGTAAATTGGTTAGATACAAAGGAAAAAAAGAATCAATGTGCCCAGAAGAAACCAGGTATAAATTGAATAAATGATAACTAGTTCCTAAAAATATAATCCCTAGTAAGATTTGTTTTCGATTTTTATGATAACTGAAAAACTCCCCTACCGCATAAAGAAAGGCAAGTAAGGTTGAAAATAAGAGAAAAAAGTTCAATGATTCAAAATGTGTCTGAAAAAATAAATCCATTCATTTACCAACTGGTTCCGTTTCATTCCTGAATTAGTGACCTTTAGACTCAAGATGCAAGAGAGCCATCTGTTATGACCATTCCTTTTTTTTTGGAGTGACATTGCTTTTCCATCGGAATCGAAAAAAAGATATGGCAAAGACCAACACAATTTGTCCGATTCGATCGAAACGGAGGAATATACGAGTATGAATTGATCCACTTTGACGACGATTCGTTTGGATTGTTATATCATTAGAACATAAAGAGGTGTCCTATGTCATTTGTTTGTTTACCCAATCCAATATTTCAAACTAACGTTCTTACCGATTTCTCACCCATTCATTTGAATTCTCAATCGAATTCCAATCAAACAAATGATGAGAAAAATTTATTATTACAAGGAAACATTTATTACCATAGCCAACTTTCCATTTCAGTTTCTGCAGCTGACATGGTATTTTACTGGAAACGATGTGATGTTTTGTCCAATTTCATTTCTCAATTTTACTTTCACTCTTTCGAATCAAAACAACTTGATAAAAATACGATTTCAACGGTGATCAATGAACTAGTTGAAAATGCTGCAAAATATTCGGACAAAGAAGAAAGTAAAATCCAAATTGAGGTTAAGGACTTAGGAAACCAATTGAGGATCGAAGTAAAAAATAAAATCACTCCATGGATGAAGGCAATTTTTGAAAACAAAATTCAGACAATCCAAACCCATGATATCAATGATTTATATTTCGAAGCGCTCGAAGCACATCATAAAGGGATTCCAAATTTTGGATTAGGATTGTTACGTTTGCTTAAGGATTACAAGCTCCCTCTCGCTTATGAGTTTACAAAAATAGAAGGGAATGAATTTGAAATCACAATGAGAGCTCATCTTTTCATTTCTGAAACGCATACTCATTAAAGACCATTTTTGTTAATGGTTACAACAATAGATACAAGTTTCTCACGTGAGACTTACTTTACATGGATTTTAGTATTTCAAAAAATCCTGGGAAACTTGTGTCAACCCAACTTGTATCATCAAATGTCAAATCTACACCAGTAAGTTTAGAAAGGATCGCAAAACTCATCGCTATGCGGTGGTCCATAAAGGTTTCGATTTTTGTTTTTTGGATGGAGGTAACTTCACCAAACTCATATCCATCCTTTACTTCATTCACATGGATACCTAATTTTTCCAAATTGGAAACCATAGAATGAATCCGGTCTGATTCTTTAGCTCTCAGTTCTTCTGCATGAGAAATTTGAAATCCACCTTCTGAAAAAAGCCCAGCAACGGTTAAAATGGGAATTTCATCAATGATGGAAGGAATTAAATCTTCAGTAATCACTGTACGTTTGAGTTTTGATGGGAAAATGAGTAAGTCACCTATTTCTTCCCCACATTCCACTCGTTTGGCGACAATTTCAATTTTACCACCCATGTTTTGTAAAACTGTGATGATTCCAATCCGAGATGGATTGAGTCCTATATTTTTGATGAGAAGAGGTTCACTTCCTCTCCCACATAAACCAAACACAATGAAAAATGCAGCACTCGAAATATCACCAGGGATCACATACTTTGCCCCTTCAAAAACATAGGGAGGTTTGACTGTAAAGTGAATCGGGGAATGGTGGATGATGTTTCCGCCAAGGAAACGAATCATATTTTCAGTATGGTCTCTCGATACTTCTGATTCTTGATAATCAATCGAGATACCAGAAGATAAAGCGGCAAGGACAAGAGCACTTTTAATTTGTGCCGAAGCAATAGGACTCTTATAGGAATAGTCTTTTAGTTGTTTTCCTTGGATAAAAAGTGGTGCCTTATCGTTTCCTTCAACAGAACGAATGTCAGCTCCCATCTCTTTTAATGGGTTCATGATCCGAGCCATAGGTCGTTTGCAAAGAGAGGCATCTCCTGTCAGTGTTGCTTGTATTTGTGGGAGACCTGATAGCAAACCTGCAGAGAGTCGAATCCCTGTCCCCGCATTCCCAAAATCCAAAACCCCTTGGGGAGACTGGAGATTCTCTTTGCCAGGGCTTATGACTGTGTAACTTCCCTTTCCGAGGGAAGAGACAGAAAGTCCCATCGATTCAAAACAATGTAAGGTATGAAGAGGGTCTTCCCCTTCTAAAAAGCCATGGATTTCGGATTTCCCTTGGGAGAGGGCGCAAAAAAGCACTGAACGATGTGAGATCGACTTATCACCTGGGACATAAATTTCTTTTTTCGCATTTAATTTGAATTGTGGCTGCAACATGTTGTATTTTTCTAAAAAGTATTTTGCAATTTGGCGCTTCTTTATTAGCGTTTGTCGGAAACCTAAGTTTCCTTTACGAACAACCAAATGCCTCTAGATACCAGTAAAAATAACCAAAAGATCCCAGTCAATCCAGGTGAAGTCCTTTTCATCGGTGGTAAGGCCTCAACTTCCATGAACATCCTCCATGAGGGTTCGGTGCGAGTCGAGACCACACTCGGCGACACAAGCATTGTTTTGTATAGTTTGGAAGGAGCCAATTTAACACCAGGCATCTTTGCTTTACTCGAAGGAACACCCTACCCTTATACCATTCGCGCTAAAACTTCATGTGTTGTATCCACGTATGTCATGAACCAAGCCAATGCCAAAAAAACACTCACAACAAAAGTATCTGTTGGAGTCATGGCCGTTCGAACCCTACTGAAAGAAATTGGTGAACTCTACAAACGGGTATTATCTATCAAAGGGCTTTCTTCTAAGTTTGAACAAACGATGGATAACTTGGGTGCTGTGTATTATATTTTGAATCCATCTATCTTTTCTGATGTCACACCAGGAGCGATGATCACTCGAGATGAAAACATCATTGATCCTGTAATGAAACTGATTCGAAATAATTTGGCTGGTTTCCAAGAACACGGCGGGATGTTACCTGACAAACCAACTATCAACTTTTTAGAAGAAGACCACGGTGAATTTTTTGAAAAAGATTATAGTGAATCCATCGAATGGAATGATGCAGAATTCCATTTCATTCGAAAAATTTTATCTGTGAATCCGAAAATTTCACAAGCCTTGTTTGAAGCAGATCCAACTCTTTTACAAAGTGCTGCTGAAAGTTATGTAAAAACTTACCGCGAGTTATTTGAACTCCTTAGCAAAGAAACATATGATTTATCAGAAATGATGAATTCCATGTTTGTTGGTGAAAATGCACTACTTGAGAAATTTAATCTTACATTAGATTTATTTAACACTGGTTATTCCACAATTCCTTCCACAGTTTTACTTCCCATTACCGAGTGGGCATTAAAAAAATCCAAATCTCTTCTGGATGAATACAAACAAATTTTTGGAACTAATTATGCAAGTGTTGGCAATAGTTTGGACAAACTCGAATCCAAACAATCGGAACTGACTGCAAAGTATGGACATGAACTAACTGCTCAGAAAAACAAAGAGGAAGCGATTGCACAAGGTGGAGATCCAATCCGAGCTGGCATTGATACCAAAGCGCTTAAAGTGGAACTTCTTAACTCTGCGAGCCAAATCCTAAACTACTCACAAGCAGATCCAGAAGCAGTCAAAGAGTTTTCAACCTTAATGGTAAAACTAAAGTCCTTCAAAAACCCACTTGATCCAGAACCAGACAATCGAAAAATCCGAAGGACCATTGCGAAAACATATTGGGATGTTTATAAAAAATCCTTCACAAAATGGTTACAATCAGGGAAACAGGCCCCCAAAGCCGTTGAACTCATGTTACGTTATGGTTACTTTGACGAAACCTTACTAGACGACGGTCATATCGTAGAACTAGTAGGTAGATTGTACCAACCGGGTGGAAATCCAAGTGCACCTATCCACCACGGTACCGATTGGTTAGAAAAAATTTACTCACGGGAAGTTCCCACTTCAGTAGACGAACTTGGACAGACATTTTTTGAAAAATTAAAAATGGATCTCAAAGATTCCGGGATCAAATCCGAAAAAGACATCCCACCAGACTATGATACTGGGGATGCTAGACTTGGTTCTGAAATTTCTTCCATGTATGAACCTAACGTACGTTTAACTTCTGGGAATATTGCGAGCCATTTTCCAATTCTCACAAAATACCACATTACCATCCCTCTTGAAAAATGTTTTGTTTCCAAAGATGATGTAGAAAAAGCACTACAATACATATTAGGGATTGATTATACTGCCTTCAATCGTGAGGTCATTTACAGAAACGAAGATATTGGAATCAAAAACGAGTTTATCCAAAGGTCAATCATTCCTGATTTTATCCTCGTTCCATCGATTGGTCCCAAAATCATGATGTGGCAAGACCTTTCCATTTTCCGTGGAGCGGGATCAAAAGAATCAAGAGGTAGGATTTGTATCCCACATTTTGTAACTGGTGACCTCAAAACCTTTATGTTGGAAGCAATCGCTGCATTCCGTTGGGAACTTTGTAAAAATATCCTGGGACCAGACTGGAATAACGTTGGGATTCCATCGATCACAGCCGATTACACCGATTATGTGCAGTTTTATAAGAAAAGTAAGGACCTATCTCCTGAGCTCAAAGAAAAAATTTCATCCGAGTTCAAACGGTTCCGTACTGACCGTGATAAATTTGCCTATGATTATTCTTTATGGATCCGGTATGAAGCAGAAGGGGTACAACGTGTCAACCGAGTGGTACGTTCTATTTTTTACCGTCATATCCCATTTCATAAAAATATTCGAGAAAAAATATCATCACAACCTGCGTATGCAGAACTCCATAACCGCTTCAAAAACATCCGCACACGCCAACACAAAGAATTTGAAAACAAGTACAAAAAGTATATGGATGCCAGTGGTAACCTACCAAAAGAACTGTATGAAAATTTAACTTTCTACGAAGTTTAATCCTTGTCAGATTTCATAAATGCAACATAATTGCATTTATGAAATCCATTCAATCCTTTGAAATTGCCATTTCCGATTTATCGAAGTATCCCAATTTCCATTCCATATATGGTGAAGTGAATTCCATTGAAAAATCTGACAAAGGGTTTTTATTAAAAGGGAATGGGATTCCCCTTCTCCAAGCTGATAAAATTATTTTTGCTACTGGACTTAAGGATGTATTACCTGAAATACCTGGTTTTGCAGAATCTTGGGGCAAATCGATACTTCACTGTCCTTATTGTCATGGATATGAAGTAGTAGGTAAAACGACAGGGTTATGGATGAATGAAAACGGCGTATTCGAACATGCTAAATTTCTTAAACATTGGGCAAAAGAAATAACAGTTTATACAAATGGTCCGATTCAATTTTCAGAGGAAGAAGAAGTAAAATTAAAAAAGGAAGGAGTCATTTTTATAACAGAAAAAGTCAAAACACTCATTCATGATAAAGGTCAGTTAACATCAATTCAGTTTGTATCAGGTAAGGAAACTCCTCTCGATGTTCTTTATGCGCGTGTCCCAATGGTACAACATTCATCATTACCAGAATCTTTAGGCTGTAAAATATTACCGAGTGGTCATTTGGAAGTTTCCAATTTTTATGAAACTAATCTTCCAGGAGTTTATGCAGTTGGTGATATGGCGTCTATATTTCGATCAGTGGCACATGCTGTCCATTCAGGGAACATTGCAGGTGCCATGTTAAATCGGGCTATGATTTTGTCTTAATTACACTTCTTCGACAAAATATGGTCTTGTGTATTCGCGGACGATCTCTACCACGAATCGTCCCCAAGATTTTGGATCTTCTTGTGAGATGTTCACTTGTTTGATTTTGGGAAAATAAGCGGTTGGTTTGAAAACGGAATGGGTGAGTTCCAATGCCCGAAGGTAATTGTCCAATCGTTTTACTTTCACAAAATTGATGATTTCGGTTTGGATTTTTTCTTTTGGCAAATACCCAACAATGATCATTCGGGGGAATAGGTTTTTTTTGAGAAGGCCAATGAAGTCTTCAAAACTATCCACTCGGTCAATGAAACCTTCATAAGCACCACCACCCAAGTTCATGATTTGGGTCACGATGTCCATGGAAAAGGATACTCCTTCCATGGTAGACATATCAGAAATGATCACAAGACCCTCGTCTGGTTGGAACACTTTGAACATATCAGCACCTTTGAAGTGCCTTCTGAGCAGTTTGGCTGCAGAAACATCAATTTCCTGTGCCTTAGCGAGTAACACCTTTCCCTGTGGGTCTAAAATGGGGTCTCGGGTGATGAGATACCGCTTTTTCACGGCATTTTGGTTCATAACTCGAAAGGCCTTTACTTTTTCCTCAATTTCATCTAAGGTAGAGTAACCAATTTTGAGTACATTTTCCCGTTTGCGTTTCCCGATGTCTGTTTCTTCCATGAAAGCTTGGTGCCTAAATCTTTGTATTGCTTATCCTATGGCAATTCTACCAATGTATAGCATATTTTTGTCTAAGGTATAAAATGCGGTTCAATTTTTACCCAATCCTATTCCTCGTCGTGTTTTTGGGATGTTCGTCCGTGGATTTTATCCCAGAACCTGATTTTCGTCTAAATGATCATCGTTATAAGGTATCTTCCTGGCAAGATGTGGAAATCCTGAGAGAAAGGCCCAAAAAACTCTTTAAAATCGTGGGAGAAGTCATCATTCGTAATACCGAAGACTTAACATGGGAAGAGTATGAACCTAGGCTTAAAAAAGATATGTATGCTAGAAAAATTGATGGTGTGTGGATGACAGAAAAGAACCAAACCTCCATTGATACACTTTCCGTTCAAACGATGGACCAAAAAGGAAGGACTACGCACTCTTACCTCCAACAATCTAACTTACCGTATTGGAAAGGGTATGCCTTTCGGTATCGATAAATATATGCCAAGAAAATTTGATTCTGAAATCTATATATCACCAGCCGACGAATGGATTTTTCGCGGAAACCCAATTAATAAAGAAGAAATCCTCACCTACTTTCGCAATAATCTCCATGGGAATGAAAAAGGTGTCTACATTGAAAATACCTTTGGCGAACTTTCAGAACATGGGTATATCAAAATTGATGGTTTCCCTTGCCATGTCTTACACGTTGAGGTTACCAAAGAAGAGATTCTATTCCTCACCGATGATGGTAGGAGTTATCCATTTGGTGCATTCGAAATTTATGAAACGAAGGATGGTGGAATCTTAGGTCTTAGGTCACTTGAAGAAAGGATCAAATACCGTTTCACATGGAATGCTGCAAAAGAACTTTCTGATCTTCTAATAGAGGAAGATGGAGTCACTTATTTAGATTGGAAAGGGGTTAAAATGCAAATTCCAATGTATGAGGGAGAGGTAACGGTTCCCCTCCCCACTGACTACAATTAATTGGAAGGAGCTTCTTCGTCCGCTTTTAGCTCTCGCCAAAGTTCATTTGCTTCTAAAAAATCTTTTTTTAATGAAAGAGCTTTGTGCAAGTATTGAAGGGATCTTTCTGGACGGTTCCAGAGTTTATACAAAGTTGCTAGGTTAAAATAAGAAATGTGTGGTGCATCGTTTCGTTCACATCGTACTGATTTTTTTAACCAATACACTGCTTCTTTGTCATTGCCCATACGAAGTAGTAAAACACCAATTTCGTTACATGGATTTCCATATTCATGGTCCAAACTAACGGCTTTGTAATACGAAGCCAAGGCATCACTCCAGGATCCAAGAGCGTTTTGGACAAGTCCCAAGTAAAAATAGGCTTCCTCTGATTCTTCCAATTCTAAACTGGAACGAAGGTGGAATTCGGCACGGTCTAAATCACCGATTTTAAAATGGTCTTTTGCTAAATCTAAAGAAAGTTGGAAAGAACTTGAAGACAAAGAGATCCTCACCTGTTTTCTTTCATTTTCGGAAACCTTAAAAATCTCCTTGAAAACTTATTTTTTATTTTTGCAAACTAGGCAATAAATCATCAACAATTTGAGACGCAGTCAATCGGTAATGCTCTAAAATTTGGTTCCTTTCCCCGTGGTGGATCGGTTCTAAAGGAAGGGCAAATGTTTTTAAGAACTTACCGATGAGATGGTTTGGAATTTCGTTCAAAAGATAACCTGATGCACCTGCGTGTAGGTAACTTTCGTCCAAAATCACAAATTGTTTGGTAGATTCGATACATTTGTGGACCAATTCTGAATCATAAGGACGTAACCAAAAAAGATCAATCACTGTTGTTGTGATCCCTTTTGATTGAAGGATTTCAGCTACTTGTTTGGCAATGGGTAACATAAATCCAAGGGATAAAATGAGTAAATCTTTTCCTTCGGAGACAAGCCTTGCTTTGCCTTTTTTGACTTGGTTTGGTGCCTCAAACTTTAACTCTCGTAAGTCGCCATTGTCTTTAGGGAATCGAATCGCGATCGGATGTTCTGTATAGTCTTTCATAAAATGAAGGCTATCTATGATGTCCTGTGCTGAACTTGGGACAATAATGTCCATATTGGGAAGACCAGCTAAATAACCTAAGTCAGACAAACCTTGGTGGGTCTCACCATCGGGCCCCACAATCCCTGCTCGGTCGATAACAAACCGCACGGGTAAGTTCATAAGGGATACATCTTCCACCAATTGGTCCATTGCTCTCGTTAAAAACGTAGAATAAATGCACATAAAGGGAATCGCACCACCGTTTGTCATCGCTCCCGCAAAGGCAACAGAGTGTTGTTCGGCGATACCTACATCAAAAGTATGGTTTGGATACGTTTCTTGATAATCACGTAAGCCCGAACCTTCAATCATTGCAGGGGTAATCACTGCAATCCGTTTGTCCTTGTTCGTTAAATCGATAAGAGTTTTTCCAACGATTTTGGAGAGACCTATTTTATTGGCATCTGCAGATGCCATTTTACCAGACTCTTTGTTAAATGGTGTCACACCATGATATTTGATCGGATCGGCTTCAGCAGGTTTGTATCCTTTTCCTTTTTGTGTGAGAACGTGGAGAAGGATTGGCCCTTGGATTTTGGAAAGGTTTTGTAACATTTGGACCACTCGGTTCACATCATGACCATCGATGGGGCCAAAGTAAGTAAACCCAAGGTCTTCAAATAACCCACCTGGTCGCATCATAAAATGTTTAAACGAAGTTTCCATATTATGAGCTAATGCCTGTAAGGCTGGGCCAATCAAAGGGATCCATTTTAAGAAACCATAAAATGCAGTTTTCCCACGATTGTATACTTGAGATGAGATAATCCGATTGAGATAATTAGAAATAGAACCAACATTTTTGGAAATGGACATATAATTGTCATTTAAGATGACAAGCATATTCGGTTTGATGTGACCACCATGGTTCATGGCTTCGAGTGCCATACCTGTTGCTATCGACGCATCACCAATGACAGCAGCAACTTTGTAATTCTCACCCATAAGATCACGTGCACATGCTTCTCCTAAGGCTTGGGAAATGGATGTACCTGCATGTCCAGTGTTGTATAAATCGTATTCGGATTCTTCACGTTTCGGAAATCCAGAGAGACCTAACCATTTGCGGACAGTAGGCAGTTCTTTTTTTCGTCCAGTCAGGATTTTATGAGGGTAAGTTTGGTGGCCAACATCCCAAATGATTTTGTCTTTGGGAGTTTGGAAGACGTAGTGAAGGGCTACTGTGAGTTCCACTACCCCGAGGTTACTTGCAAAATGCCCTCCCACGTCAGAGAGGGTGTCGATGATGTATTCCCTGACGTCTTGGCAGACGGCAGGGAGGTCTGTTTCCTTTAGGTTTCTAAGGTCTTCGGGGAAATTGATTTTGTCGAGATATGGGTACGATGGCATTGAAACTTCATGTTGCCGCCTTTTGGAGTGGCCGCTTCATTTTCTCCATATCTTCTGGGTTTGTGATTCCAAGCAATTCGTAAATCCGAACAGGTTGGGTTTTTCCTTTTACACGCACCAAATCAAGTTCTCTTGTCACAACTCGGTCTTTCACTTTTTCATAGGTGTATTCCGAGATGATGATATTTGTTGTGTACATCTTATTGGAACCTTCCAAACGGGATCCTAAGTTGATTGTATCACCCATACAAGTGTATTCCATCCTATGAGATGATCCCATGTTTCCGACAACAGCAGGGCCTGAATTGAGACCACAACCGATGTCGATCACTGGAACATTCCGTTCTGCCCATTTTTGTTGGAGCACCTTTAAATGATCGAGTTGTGCAAGGGCTGCCACACAAGCATAATAAGCATGGTCTTCCAAAGGAACGGGAGCACCCCAGAATGCCATGATTGCATCTCCCATGTATTTATCGATGGTACCTTTGTATTCGATGATGATGTCTGTCATGGCAGAAAGATACTCATTGAGTAACTTCACCAAATCTTCTGGTCCCAATTGTTCAGAGATGGTTGTAAACCCACGGACGTCCGAGAAAAAGATGGTGATTTCTCGTTTGGATCCACCAAGAGCTAAATTGTCAGGGTGTTTGAGGAGTTCATCCACAACATCTTTGGATACGAATTTGGAGAAAGTTTGACGAATGTATTTTACGTTCTCTTCCTCTGTTAAAATTCTAAATCCAATGATGGCCACAAAAACAACAATTTGTTCGATAGTTACAGATGGTAAGACTGTAATGAGGTTAAAAGTTTGGAAAATATAAAGTGCTGCAATCACATACAATAACAACTGCGTTAACATAATTGCAAAACCAATGTGAGTTTTAACACGTGGTTGTAAAAATCCAATCATCACACCAAGTCCAACATAAATCAAAAAGATTCCCCAGTTTGGCATTGTGGACAAAAAGTCCTGGTTTAAGATTGTATTAACTGCGTGAGCGTGGTGTTCAATTCCCGACATATCACCAAACGGAGATAAGTGGGAGTCTTTCGATGCTCCACGACCAGTTGCATAGTACATCGCAACTAGGAAAATTTTATTGTTAATTTGGTTTGCTTCGAGTAATTCTGGATTCCAATCATTTGTGACTTCAAAGATTTCATTTTGTTTGAATGAGTATCTTCCTCCCACATAATTGATTTCCATTTGACCTTCCCAATCAATTGGGATGACTACTTCTCTTTTTTCGTTTGGAATGTGCATTACATCACGTTCTTCAAACTTACGAGCTTTCACATTGAATTCGCGGATGATTTTGTTTGGGATATTTTTTAATTTTACGTAATGTCCCATGTTCACTTCTACATCATTTTGAACATTGATACCATAGTATTGGCAAACAATGAGTAAGTCAATGGATGGGAAGTATTCTGTTTCTCTATCTCGTCCTGAATTATAAACTTTCACCACAAGAGGCATTTTGCGGTTTAATCCTGATTCATCTTTTTTGACGTTCGCAAAACCGAGACCAGCCGATAATTCACCGATTGGTTCGATTGGAGGTTGCGGAAATTTTACCCAGGATATTCCACCATCATTTTCATCGATGACATTCTTTAATTGAAACTTACGTAAGATATCAATTCGTTTTTCTAGATTGAGAACTGCTTCCTTGGATTCCGCACTGACTTCCATAGGGTAGTCAAATAAAACATTGCGATTCTTTTGCAATGCAGTGACCATCTCTTCTGTTTGGCCAGGTTTGTAATCCACGAAGAAAATATCGAACATGAGAATGTTGTTGGAGTCTTTAAATGTTTCGATGATATCAGCATAATAACTCCAAGGAAGTGGCCAAGTACCTTGTAATTTTTCAAGTGATTCAGTTGTGATACCAATGATGTTGATATCCTTTCTTGCTTTTGCAGGAGGGTTGTACTGAATGTATTCAATTCGGCCAGTATCTCCCTCACTTTCTGTTTTTGTATTGGATCCACGTAAAAACTGGAAACGAAATGAAATGGAATTTTCTTCTAACTCTTTGAGAGGTTGGAATGTATTTACCATCGTATACATAAAGATGGCAATTACATAGGATAACCAGATGGCGCCTGACTTTTGTTTGTCTTTGGAAACCTTTTCAATGATTTTGTAAACAAAATAGGAAGAAGTGAGGAGTAAAAGCATCCCACCAATCAGGAAGGAATATTCATATACCCATCCTGTCATGACAACAGATACGATCACACCGAGTGACCCAAGGGTGGCAACAGCAATGCTGAGGTAATCCAAAATCGAAAGCGATTTTGATTCTTTGTCGGACATAGAGCCTCTTTATTCGTTTAGGAATTTCCGACCATTTTCTCGGATTTTTTAAAGAGACTCAAATGTTTTTGAGTGATTTGTGAAAAAAATTTAGGGAATGGCAACCCGAATCTTGGCTATGTAATCTGCCAAGGCTTGTTTGGCCTTGGGAAATTCATGTCCATTTTCTTCAATGATCCTTTGAATGGCAGATCCGATGATGATTCCATCCGTATAGCCAGAAATTTGACCTGCTTGGTCTGGCGTGGAGATACCAAACCCAGCACAAATTGGCAATTGAATGGTTTCCTTTAGAAACCGAATCCTTTCTTTCAAATCGACAGAGAACTCGCGACGTTCACCAGTCACACCAAAGGAAGTAACATAGTAAATAAAACCAGTAGAAGTTTTTTTCAATGCTTCAATTCGTTTTTTAGTCGAAGCTGGTGTGACTAAGTGGATTAAATCCATATCTCTTTTTCTAAGTTCTTGGAATAAAAATTCACTTTCTTTGGTATCAAAAGGTAAATCAGGGATCACAAGGCCAACAACCCCAGAATCTTTTGCTTGGTTTAAAAACTCTTCGATCCCGCAGTGAAAGATTGGATTGAAGTAAGTTAAGTAAACAAGAGGCACTTCTTTTTTGTGTAAGTGAATTTCTTTCGTCACTCGAAAGATTTCGGAGAAGGAAAATTTGTTTTTCAAAGATCTTGCAACTGCTCTTTGGATTACAGGGCCATCTGCGACTGGATCAGAAAAGGGAATCCCCAATTCTAAGATATCAGCACCATTGTCTAAAATTGTTTTCCCAAATTCGATGGAATCGTTATAATTTGGGTCTCCTAACGTAAAGTAGGGAATAAACGCAGATTTAATTTTTCCATTTTCAAAAAGATCTTTTATTTTACTCATTTACTCTTTTCACCTAACAAACGGAGTACTTCCGTAACATCTTTATCACCACGACCCGATAGACAAATGATAAGATCTTTCTTTTTTCCTAAATCTTTAGCTACGTCTCTTGCGACATGAAACGCATGTGCTGTTTCGAGAGCAGGTATAATCCCTTCAATCCTTGTCACTTCCAAAAAACAATCTAATGCCTGTTCATCAGTAACCATTCGATAATCCACTCGTTTTGATTGAGACAAAAAAGCATGTTCGGGACCAACACCAGGATAGTCTAAACCGGCTGATACAGAATGTGCGGGTACAATTTGACCTGCATCATCTTGGATGATAAGAGTTTTTGTTCCATGTAAAAACCCAGTTTTACCATAGGTTAAAGTGGCAGAATGTTCACCAGGATTTGGACCAAGTCCTCCAGCTTCTGCACCATAAATGGCTACATGTTTGTCTTTTAAAAATGCAGTGAACATCCCGATCGCATTTGATCCACCTCCAACACAGGCAACAATTGCATGAGGGAGTTTATGATTCTGTTTTTTAAATTGTGACCTAGCTTCCTTTCCAATCACAGCTTGTAAATCACGTACGATTGTAGGGAATGGATGAGGACCAATCGCAGATCCAACAATATAATGAGTTGTTGAAACATTGAGTGCCCAATCACGCATGGCTTCGCTTGTGGCTTCTTTGAGAGTGGCTTCCCCAGCAGTAACTGGCAATATTTTAGCACCTAACATCTCAATCTTTTTGGCATTCAGATTTTGTCTTTCGACATCAACTGCTCCCATATACACAACTGTTTCCATACCAAACATAGCACCAACAGTAGCTGTAGCAAGGCCATGTTGACCAGCGCCAGTCTCTGCAATGATTCGTTTTTTGCCCATAAATTTTGCAATTAACGCTTGTCCGATGGCATTATTAATTTTATGAGCACCAGTATGATTTAGATCTTCACGTTTTAACCAAATACGTGCACCTCCCCAATGTTTGGTGAGACGTTCTGCAAAAGTTAAAGGACTAGGTCTTCCGACGTAATTGCTTAAGTAAAATTCCAATTCTTTTTTGAACTTTTTACTTTTCTTTAACTTGTGATAGGTGGATTCAAGCTCTTCAAGAGCTTCAGTTAGAATTTCTGGTGCGTATCGACCGCCAAATTCTCCAAAATATCCAGGTTGGTTTTTGCCCATATATCCTAAGATAGAGGGATAGGTGGAAATGAAAACTGCTTCTTATAGGGGAGGTGGGGGATTTTTTGTTAGAGATCCCCGCCCGTATCGAACTGGGTGGGGTTATCCACCCGCCACCCAATGGCCTCTGTTTATCACAAAGGCCTTTTTTATCGATAAAATCCGGAGATCCTCAAAAAAATTCTTGGGAAAAGTTCATGTTCCCGCTTGCGTAACGTCCTTTTGGATGGATTCTTCAAGGATTGCGATTTTTTTCTGTAGGTTCTTGACGAGATCTTCGTTTGTCGTAAAAGGAATGGTCTCTTCCACCATGGTCTTACGATCCAGAATCGTGATTTCATTTTTTTCCAAGAACCCTTTTCCTAAAGTGATTCGAATGGGGAATCCGATGAGTTCCGAGTCTTTGAATTTGAATCCAGGGCCGAGGTCACGGTCATCCCACAACACTTCAATTCCAGAAGCAACAAGCGCTTTGTAAATGGATTCAATTTTAGCAATGTCTTCTGGATTTTTTGCAATACTCACCAAACAAACAGTAAATGGTGCGATAGAGACAGGCCAAAAAATCCCTTTGTCATCATTACATTGTTCGATAACAGTGGCCATACAACGATTCACACCAATCCCGTAACAACCCATGGTAGTGGTAGTTGCCTTTCCTTTGTCATTGAGAACTGTTATATCAAATGCTTTGGAATACTTTTGGCCTAATTTAAAAATATGACCGACTTCAATCCCCTTCTCTGCGGTGAGTCCAGTTCCGCACGAAGGACAAGGGTCTCCTACTTTTGCTTGCGAAACATCAATCTTAGTCACTTCCTCTTCTTTGAAATAAGATGTGAGCTGAACGCCCGCTATGTGGTGATCCATCTCGTTTGCACCAGCAATATAGGTAAAATTCCAATCAATAAGAGCATCAATGTAAATTTTAAGTGATTCTGATTTTGGAAAACTTGGTCCGATGAATCCAGGAACAAGACCTAGTTTTTCCATTTCCGCTGGGCCCATCGGCCTCAGTTCATTACAACCCAAATGGTTTTTTAATTTATTTTCGTTTAGTTCGCGATCCCCTTCTAAAAAAACGAGGACATACTGTCCATCGGCAACAAGTGCCACTGCTTTTAAAAGGTTCTCTTCATTTGTGTTTAAAAACTCTGCGACTTCTGTGATGGATTTTTTTGCAGGAGTATGTAGTTTACCGTTGCCATTGAACGCTTGTTTGGCTGTATTTTTTTTGGCGATCACAGGAGTTTTTTCAATATTCCCTGAATAATGGCAGGAAGGACAAATTGTGAGTGTTTCTTCCCCAATCGGTGACACGACCATAAACTCTTCTGATGCCGAACCACCCATATTGCCAGAGTCTGCTTGCACGGGAATCGTTGAGAGGCCCATGCCTGCAAAAATCCTGCGATAGGTTTTACGCATCGTTTGGTAGGTTTTGTCTAAAGACTCATCATCTAGATGAAAGGAATATGCATCTTTCATTGTAAATTCACGAGAGCGAATCACACCAAAGCGTGGGCGGATTTCATCACGGAACTTTGTGTGAATTTGGTATACATTGATCGGAAGGTCTTTGTAAGAACGAACCATTGGTTTTACAAGCACACAAAACGATTCTTCGTGAGTGGGACCAAGACAACTTTCGTTGTCGTGGCGGTCTTTCAAACGAAACATCTCTTTTCCCATTTTGTCCCAACGACCTGATTCTTTCCAAATTTCACTCGGAGTTAGAATCGGAAGTTGGAATTCCAAAGCACCAGCCGCATCCATTTCTTTTCTGACAATACCTTCAATCTTACGAATTACTCGTAACCCAAGTGGTAAATAGGAATACAGTCCCGCAGCTGACTTACGAATAAGGCCTGCACGCATCATTAATTTATGTGAAGCAACTACCGCATCTTGTGGGTCTTCTTTCGCAGTAGGGATTAAATAGGAACTAGCTTTCATTTCATTTTTCTCTTTATGGTTAACAATCTAATAATACAAAGTTTGATTTTAAAAAATACGCATCACATCATTGAAGGAAACATAAAGACCAAGTCCAATGAGAAAGAAAAATCCCAAACGGAAGATTGCTTCAATTGCCTTTCTTGGAAGTGGCCTACCTGTGATCGCTTCATAAGCATACAGTACAATGTGTCCACCATCCGCCATAGGAATGGGAAGTAAGTTCATCACCATAAGGGCAAGTGATATTTTAGCAACAAAGTCAAGATACGTGACCCATCCATACTCCAAACTAATCCCTGCGATCTGTACAATCCCAATGGGACCAGAGAGATTTTCTTTTGGAGAGAGTAGTCCCGAAAACAACATGCCGATCCCTTTTAAGGTAGTGGAAACATTCTCATACACTTTGTTCCCAGCGCCCAAAAGCGAAGAATACACTGTGGATTCTTTTTGTAATTTTTCGGCTTCAAATTTCATCGAAGCACGAAACCCGAGGAGACCAATAGGTTTCAAATTCACATCAGCAAAGTATTTCATATTGCCGATCCAAATTTCTTTTTTGCCCGCATTTGTTTTCAAATAGGAAGTAAAAGCATCCGCTGTTTCAAAAGATTGGTTCTCTATTTTTAAATTGGAAAGTCGATTTTCAATTTCTGCATCATAACTATCCAATCGAAAATAAGGAATTCCTAATTCAGGGAATTTGGGGTGTTCGATGTTCCAAAATTCAAATACATTGGCACCTAACACAGGAATTTGGATGATTACTTTTTCCGTTGCCCAAGGTGTGAGAAGTGGATAGGTTTTACGTTCCACTTCGACAGGAATGGATTTTCCTTGGTGTTTTCCAAGTTCAGTTTGTAATTCAGGAACAGTATGGACATCCACACCTGCGACAGTTAAAATCATATCTCCATCTTTCAAAAAAGAGAGAGCACGTCGTCTGAGTGATTTTTCCCGTTCTGCAATTTCATGTTGTTTCAGAAGTTCTTCTGGAATTTCTTCTTTTCGTTCTTCAATTTTTTCTTGGAAGTAAACGGAAGATTTATCTTCTTTATCTAAAACATTTGCCATAAAGTGGCTGATTTGTTCCCCATAAGTAAAGGTAGCCACCACTCTTCTTTCTCCATACGGCATCACACCAATCGTAGGATGCCCACCAGCAGAGTATAAGTTGGGAACAATTTCGACTGTCTTAGTTTCGTTTTCCCTTTGGTAGGTGACTTTGATGGGATCACCGGAAGTTAAACTCACATTGGTAAAAATATCTTCAAAACTTTCAGTGGGTTTTCCATTGATGGATAAAATTTTGTCACCAGTGCGAAGACCAGCGTTATAAGCCGGGCTCGAAACTTTGTTTGCATCTTCAATGAAAATGCGGTTGGAAGAAGGACTGTCTCCCGAAAGTTCTAAAATAAATAACAACAAAAAACCTAACACTAAATTGGCGAATGGACCTCCAAGGACAGGAACCATACGACGAAGTGGTGGAGTCGCAAGTAAATCGCCTTGTTTTGGCTTTTTAGTTTTGCTATAATCATCACCACGAAATAAAACATAACCACCGATGGGTATGGCTGTGATTTGGTAGATGGTTTTGCCAATCCGTTTTTTCCAAATCCCTTTCCCGTAACCTAACGAAAAAATACGTGCTTCCACACCTACTAGTTTCCCACATAAGAGGTGCCCCAATTCATGGATAAAAATCGATACAGCTAACATGAATACAGCGCCGAGTATTAATACGATCATGTAGTCACTCCCCCTTTTAAAAATTCAGATTGGATCAAATTACGTGTTTCCTTGTCTTTTTCCAAATACCCTTCTAAGGTATCTGGAAATTCATTTTTGACATGGTTTAAGGCAGACTCAATGAGCCTAGGAATTGTAGTAAAAGATATTTTTTCTTCTAAAAATAACGCCACAGCTTCTTCGTTTGCTGCATTAAAAATACAAGGTGCCACTCCACCAGCTTTCCCTGCTTGGTAGGCAAGAGTCAGTCCCGGATAACGTTTGGTATCTGGTGGAAAAAATTCCAAGGTTTTCCAAGTGGAAGGTTTTCGTTCGATGAGCATTTGCGGTGTTGGATTTGGATAAAATAAGGAATGTGCAATGGGATACACCATATCGGGGTGGCTTGTGTATTGCAAACAAGCGCCGTCTCTCGTTTCAATGATGCCATGAGTGAGAGACTGCGGGTGGATCACCACCTCAATCTCGTCATACGAAAATCCAAAGAGAAAATGAGCTTCGATCACTTCGAGACCCTTATTGATAAGCCCTGCCGAGTCCACAGTGATTTTCGGACCCATGGACCAAGTTGGATGGTTTAGCGCCTGTTTTACGGATACATGTTCCAATTCTTCGATGGGAAGAGTGCGAAAACTCCCCCCAGATGCAGTGAGAGTAATCGCGCGGATATTGGAACGGTTTTCCCTTTCAATGAGTTGGAAAAGTGCATTGTGTTCGGAATCTACAGGCACCATGAGTGTATTGTGTTTTGCCACCAAACGATTGATGAGTGGCCCAAAGGTAACGAGTGTTTCCTTATTGGCGATGGCAATTTTTTTGCCCGCTTCAATGGCTGCAATGGTAGGAAGGACTCCCCTTGCCCCAACCACAGCGGTAACCACCACATCCACTGATGGCAATTTGACTAAGTCAGTAAGAGCATGATCTCCATACAAAATTTGAGTAGAACCAAACTTGTCCCCAAACTGACCTACTAACTTGGGATCGGTGATACACACGACTTCGGGAGAAAATTCTGAAATGAGGACTTTCGCCGTTTCCCAATTAGAATGAACCGAAAAACTACGTAACGAAAATTGGTCTCGGAATTGCCGGAGCACCTTCACGGTGGAAGAGCCAACAGAACCTGAAATTCCTAATACCGAGACACCTACCATATACTGTTTAGACAGATCCTTAGTCGAATGATCAGACAGGGAATCCGAGGAAACCTTTGAAGAGAAAATAATAATAGATCGCAGGCACTGTGAAAAGAAGTGCATCCGCTAGATCCAATACCCCACCATGACCAGGGATGAGACTTCCTGAATCTTTGATTTTGGCATCACGTTTCATCGTAGACTCAGCCAAATCTCCCATCACAGAAATCACAGAGATTACAAAGGATAAAACAATAGTTTCCAAAATTCCCACAGGCAATTTCACACCACTAAAGTGTTCCCACGCCACATTGAGAACTTGCGCACCGATGACAGCCGTTAGGTTCCCTGTTACATATCCTTCCCAAGTTTTTTTAGGAGAAATTTTCAAACCTGCTGGGTGTTTTCCAAACCATCTACCACCGAAATACGCACCCGCATCACTCATAAATGTGATCACAGAAACGAGGAAAATATAGTAAGTTCCAAACGGAAGGGCAAGGAGGAGTAAAAAATGACCAATCGGGATGGCGATGTAAATGGGACCAAGCATGGTTCCACCAACTGAAAATAATGCTCCATCTAACGGGCGTTTTAGAATTTGCAAAATCCAAACTGTGATGGAAAGAGCCACGAGTAAAAAAGGAATAGGATGGAATCCTTCACGGAATAGTTTTGAAAGTTCCAAAACAAATCCAGGAGGTGTCACTTCAAATTGTAATCCCAAAAATTGGATGTAATAGACTGTAAAAATCAAAAGGGAAAAAAGTAACCCTATTCCAAAAAATGGTTTTGATTCTTCAGTTTTGCAAAAGGCATACAACTCTTTTAGTCCAAGGTAAATCATCACTACACCAAAAAGATAAAATTCGATGAAATACCACGAGCTATGAAAGATCATAAACACATAGATAAAAGACAATACAATTGCAGACAAAATACGGAGTGTCGTTTCACTCATAACAAACCACCAAATTTTCGTTTTCGGGAATCAAAAAACTGAAGAGCTTCCTCAAGTGAGGTCCTTCCAAAGTCCGGCCAAAGTGTACTCGTAAAATACATTTCTGCGTATGCACTTTGCCATAATAGAAAGTTAGAAATCCTTTGTTCTCCCGCAGTTCTGATCAATAAATCTACGGGTGGCAAAGGTGATGTATACAAATATTTTTCAAATTCTTTGGAGGAAATGGCTTTGTCCAAAGGTTCTTTTTTGGCCTTACGTGCTGCCATCACACGCGAAAAATTACTTAAAATCTCTTCGTGTCCACCATAGTTCAAACAAAAGTTAGCTGTGAGTTTTTTATTTTTTTTAGTCACGGCCATGGCGTGGTCAATTTTGGATAAAACTGTTTTGGAAAGTTTGTTCCTTGCGCCACTATGGTGGATACGAATTCCTTTCTCGTGGATCGTATCAAGGCGAGTTTCGATAAACTCGACTAACAGACCAAAGATGGCTTGGATTTCCGTGATGGGACGTTTCCAGTTTTCTGTAGAGAAAGCATAGAGGGAGATGTTTGGGATTTTGTATTCCAAAGCCACATCCAAAAGGCGATCAATTGCATTTGCCCCTTCTCTGTGGCCTTCGGTTCTTTTTTTCCCTTGGTTTTCCGCCCACCTACCATTTCCGTCCATGATGACAGCAATGTGGGAAGGGATGGTATTCAACTTCATAGGAAATTAAAGAGTAGTGATCTCTTTTTCTTTTTCCTTTTCTAAATCTCCCAATTTTGCAATATAAGAATCCGTAATTTTTTGGATTTTATCTTGATGGCCTTTGACTTCATCTTGGGACATTTCTGATTGGTGTTTTTTTAATTCATCATTGGCATCACGGCGGATGTTACGAATCGCAACTTTTTTTTCCTCCGCTTTTTGTTTGACCACTTTTGCCAGTTCTTTTCGTCTTTCCCCTGTTAGTTCAGGGATATTGATACGAATGCTAGAACCGTCGTTATTTGGTGTGAGCCCAAGACTTGCTGCAAAAATTGCTTTTTCAATGTCTTTTAACATTCCTTTTTCAAAAGGAGTGATGAGAATCACACGTGGTTCAGGGCAGGCAATTTTCCCAAGTTGATTTAAGGGAGTGAGGGTTCCATAGTAGTCCACTCTTACATCTTCCACCATCATCGGATTTGCTTTTCCCGTACGAATGGTTCCAAAGTCTTTTTTTAAAGCATCAACCGTTTTGTCCATTTTGGACTGCATGGATTTTATAATTTCATCTACCATCTAGAATCACTTCCTCTGTATTGGAAATCAATGTACCAATTGGTTCCCCATCGATTAATTTTCTTAAATTACCCGCTTTAAAAATATCAAACACTATGATCGGCATATTATTATCCATACATAGACTGAGTGCTGTTGAATCCATCACCTTTAACCGGTGTTTAATGGACTCCATAAAAGAAACTTGTAAATACCTTTGTGCGTTTGGATCTTTTTTTGGATCGGCAGTGTAAACACCATCCACTTTGGTTGCCTTAAGAATCACTTCGCAACCTACTTCTACAGCGCGTAACGATGCAGTTGTATCTGTCGTGAAATAAGGATTCCCAGTTCCACCAGCAAAAATAATCACACGATTTTTTTCCAAATGGCGAACGGCACGTCTTCGAATATAAGGTTCTGCAACGGATTTCATTTCGATGGCGGAAAGAACTCGGGTAAACATCCCTTGTTTTTCGCATGCATCTTGTAAGGCGAGTCCATTCATAATGGTACCAAGCATACCCATATAATCGGCAGTGGCACGGTCCATTCCAGATTTTGCTAAGGTTTCGCCACGGATCATATTCCCACCGCCAACAACCACAGCCACTTCTAGACCTAAGTCATGAACTTCTTTGATTTGTCCGGCAAGTGAGAATGTTTTATTGGTATCAATACCAAGTTCACCCTCACCGGCGAGAGCCTCGCCGGAGATTTTAATGAGGATGCGTTTGAAACGCGGACTAGTTCCCACCTACTTGGAACCTCGAGAACCTACCAACAGTAATGTTCTCTCCAAATTTTGCAATGGCTTCTTGGAGAAGGTCATTGATGGTTTTGGAGTTGTCGCGAATTGATTTTTGGTGGATGAGACAAATCTCTTCGTAGAACTTTTTCATTTTACCAGGAAGGATTTTTTCGATTTGATCCGCTTTTTTCCCTTCTTTTTCAAGAAGAGCTTTTTGTACGTTCATTTCGTTCTCAATTTCAGACTTAGGAATGGATTCTTCGTTTACATACAAAGGATTCATCGCAGTGATTTGTAACGCGATCTCTTTTCCAAGAGCTTCAAACGCTTCGTTGTTTGCCACGAAATCAGTTTCACAGTTGAGTTCCACGAGAACTCCTGTTTTCCCTGTTCCGTGAACATAAGCGATGATTTTACCTTCTCCAGTTTCGCGACCAGCACGTTTTGCCGCTTTCGCTAAACCTTTTTCTCTTAAATAAGTGACCGCTTTTTCAATATCGCCACCCTTTTCTTCGAGGGCTTTTTTGCAGTCCATCATGCCCGCGCCTGTACGTTCGCGGAGGTCTTTGATTTGTTCGGAGCTAACTGCCATTACTCTTTTCCTTCTGCTTCTGGTTTTGCTTCAGTTGTTGCTGCAGCTACTTCTGCTGCTTTTTTTGCTGCTTCTGCATCAACAGGAATGTCTTTTGCTACTGGAGGAAGTTCATCGTCCATAATGAATTTTCCAGACTCATCATACTCACCTTGGTATTCAAGAGCAAGTTGTTCTGCGTCCATATCTTCAGCAAAATTTGTTTGGATGACTTCTCCACCTGTTCCTTCGAGAACTGCATTTGCCATTGTATCAAGGAATAAGGAAATCGCACGGATCGCATCATCGTTACCGGGAATTGGGTAATCGATTGGCTCTGGATCACAGTTTGTATCAATCACAGCAAACACTTTTAAACCAAGTTTTTTTGCTTCTTTCACAGCGATTTCTTCTTTTTTAGGATCGATCACAAAAAGGATCTCAGGCACAACTGCCATATCCTTAATCCCACCAAGTGTTTGGCGGAGTTTTTCTAACTCACGTTTGAGTGATAATGCTTCTTTTTTTGTACGAGCTTCTTGTTCGAAAGAGTTGTTCTCTTCCATTTGCTCAAGTCGTTTCAAACGAGCAATTGACTTCTTAACTGTGTTCCAGTTAGTGAGAAGTCCACCTAACCAACGGTTAGATACATAGTACATACTGCACGCCTGTGCTGCTCTTTCGATGGCACCGCGAGCTTGTTTTTTAGTTCCTACAAAGAGAACTTTTTTTCCTTGGCCAGTTAACTTTTTTAAAGCATCATAAGCTTCTTTTGTTTTTTGAACTGTCTTTTGGAGGTCGATGATGTGGATCCCGTTACGAGCCGTATAAACATAAGGACTCATTTTTGGGTTCCAACGACGTGTTTGGTGACCGAAGTGTACGCCTGCTTCTAGCAGACTTTTCATGGAAATTACTGACATACTTACCCCTTTTTTAGTGCGAGATATCCAGACGCTACAAGACCAACGATACTTGCAGGGGTTAGCTGGAACTCGACTTTAATTATATAAAGCTCAAACGATACTGGTGATTCGAACAAAAACCGAGAGAGAGTGTTTGTGCCAAAGAGGCGATCTAAGACCACTCCTGCCACAGCTCCCGCCATCAGTCCCAAAAAAAGCACCAAAAGCAGGTTCCCCATCTGGGTTTTGTTCATCCAAAAGCACCTTTATCAAGCTTTCCTGTCAGAATTTGGAATTTGGGCAGATTGTCAAGGGGAAAGGAAAAGCACGGGCGCACATTTCCGGCTCTCCCTCGGCGAGGGCGCTCAGTCGATCCGGTGCGCAGGAAAAAAGTTTGTAATCCAGTCATTTGCCTTCTAACCAATGACATTTGCTTCTGCCTCCCATCATTTCCCCCTAAATACTCGTATTGGAATCATTTACATGATCATACTATTGTATATTGCCATATAAGTCCGAAATTCTATTGACATCACTTCCATTTTACTCTCATTTTCCTGAAATGAAATTCTTGAAACAATTTTGGACAAAGATTCTAAACATTGGAGTTACGAATGATTTAAAAGAAAAGGATGCCAAATTCATTCGTTTGACGAACGCTTTGTCCATTATTGTCGGGGTATGGCTCTTTTCAATTATCCCGTCTCTACTTCCCTATTATCCTTCGAGTCAATATATCATTTTTAATTCTATTTTTTTCCCAGTCCTTTGGTTATTTGTCTTATACTTTAACTACAAAGGATGGTATACATTTGCAAAATTATTCTTCTTATACACTGCGATGTTGTGTGTTGTATTCAATTCATTACAAGCAGGTAGGGAGTCCGACAATCATCTTTTTTTGTTACTGATCAGCATCATGGCTTTTTATACTTTCCCTCCAAAACAGCTGCGTTATATCACTCGTGTATCAATCTCTGCTCTTATCTTATTTATCTCTGTAGAATTTTATTTAACAAATAAAGGTCCAATCATCCAAGCTCCCCCAGAATTTTTTCAACTTGGGAGACTGATCACTCTTGTTGCTTTATGTATATTAGTATACATAGTCACATTATTTAATTACAAAACTCTTCACAAAGCACAAGACTTACTGGAATTAGAACACCAAAAATCGGAAAGCCTTCTCCTTAATATTCTTCCCGCCTCAATTGCGGATCGCCTCAAATCAAAAAATGAGATCATTGCAGATAAATCCAGTGAAGCAACAATCCTATTCGCTGATATTGTGGACTTTACGGTTTTGTCTCAAACTATGGAACCAGAAAAGATTGTTTCCATTCTAAATGAAATATTTTCAGAATTTGATACCATCGTTCAAAACCATAATTTAGAAAAAATTAAAACCATTGGTGATGCTTATATGGTGGCTTCCGGAATCCCTGAAGCAAGAGAAGATCACTGCGAAGCTGTTGCTTTATGTGCACTTGACATGTTATCATCCATTGAGAATGGTATTACACAAGATTCAAAACCTTTCAAAATTCGAATCGGAATCCACACAGGTCCTGTAGTTGCGGGAGTCATTGGGAAAAGTAAATTTATTTATGACCTTTGGGGGGATAGTGTCAACACAGCAAGTCGAATGGAATCCCATGGAACCGAAGGAAAAATTCATGTCTCCAAAGAAGTATACCAAAAATTAAAATCAAATTTTACTTTTGAAACAAAACGTGAAATCCAAGTCAAAGGGAAAGGAATCATGGAAACCTATTTTTTAGTCAAAAAAAACTAAAGAACAAATTCGGTAGGAGATAGCAGAACTTAAAAAAAATGAAATTAAAAACTTACTGTTTTAATATAAGTATACTTGGCGTACATAATTAATTTCTAAATTTAATTTAATCTTTCCGAATTGTTTACTCAGATAAAACTTTCTATCAATTTCCTTTGCAACAAATAGCCTTCCCTCCTAAAGCGAAGTACCGGAGGTCCCACCAGGCCCAAATAACCCACGACATACGGGGAAGTTCAGCTGAATAATTGAGGGTTTCGTTTTATCAAACAACTCACAGGGGAAAAAAAGTACCTCTCCAAGGCATACATCCAAATCTTTTTTTTCCACATAATCTGATAAGGAAGCACAACTCCGTAATGATTTTTGAGACTTTTCGGTAGTTTTTGAACCTGTACAACCTATCGCACGCTTTGTGGTAAAATACCCAGCGGATAGAAGGTAAAAATCCGAAGCCGCTGGGCATAGCGACTTTTTAACGAGGAGAGCTGCACTGAACTTCCTAACAGCTTCGTCACGTGATACTTTCGAAGAGTCCATTTCATTTTTTGTATCAAAGAATAAATCCCCAACACAATTCCCAAATAAAAGCATTACAACAGAAAGAAACACCGCCTGTTTCATCATTTTTTTCTTCATATTTACAAAAGTAAAATTAACTTCATCGAATCACTCGAACACGCAAATACATTTTTAAATTGGATAGAATTTTGTTTAATACTTTTTTAAAAATGAAAACAATTCCATGACACTCGTTATATGGCACTATTCCAAAAAAGGATCTTTGTGCCAAAATAAAAATAGGTGATTGTTTCAAAATCACCAAATCACGAGAAACCAAAAGACATATCTGACACAATCAAGTTTCAACATTTACTTGGGAATGGTAAAACGACTTCAGAATCTATTACTGTATCGTAAAACAATCGGATTAATTTCAAAGTATGATTTAAAAATCAATTCATCATCAAATTGATATTCCATAAAAAAATAAATACCAATATTTTTCAGAACATTTATATTACACAATAGTCTAATCTAATTATAATAATTTTTATTTAAAATTTTTGGATTCTTTTTTTTTAGAAAATCCCTTGCCTTCCCATTTAAATCTGTTCGTATATAAATCATGAGACTGATACTCGTATCCAACAGGTTACCAGTCCAATGGGATGGGACTCCCAACGTCGGTGGACTGGCCACAGGTCTTTCCAGTTTTCTTTCTCACTGGAAATCACAAGGTCATGAAGTACTTTGGGTCGGTTGGCCCGGTAAATCCATCCCTGAAAAAGAACAAACTCTTTATGCAAAGAAAATGTTACAGGAACATGGGACCATTCCTGTTTTTCTGAAACAAAAGTTAGCTGATTCGTTTTATAATGGTTTTTGCAATAAAACCATTTGGCCACTATTTCATTATTTTACTGCAAATTGTGAGTATTCCGATGTAACCTTTGATTCTTACGAAGAAGCGAATGAAGAGTTCGCAAAAACAATTCGATCCATTTACCAACCAGGCGATTGGGTTTGGGTTCATGACTATCATTTGTTTCTATTACCGGGGATTTTAAGAAACGAATTTCCAAATATTCTTTTGTCATTTTTCTTACACATCCCTTTTCCTACATTTGAAATCTTTCGTTTGTTACCTGAAAGGTTTCGAACCAAGATCTTAGAGGGATTACTTGGTGCCGATCTCATCGGATTCCATACTCAAAGTTATACGCAATACTTTCTCCGATCACTCCTACGATGTTTGGGAATTGAAAACGAACGAGGCATCATTTATTTCCAAAACCATCTAACAAAAACAGCTGCCTTCCCGATGGGAATCAATGTAGAACAATTCTCCAAGTATGCAAATTCAGAAGAATGTGTTACAATCGCAAATCAAATCAATACTAACCACAAAAACTTAAAACAAATCCTGTCTGTAGATCGACTTGACTACACAAAAGGTGTTTTACAACGGTTAAATGCTTTTGAATTATTTTTAAAACAAAATCCAAACTGGATCAAACGATGCAAACTAGTTTTGGTTTTAGTCCCTTCCCGTACCGACGTTTCCTCCTACCAATCCATGAAACGAGCTATTGACGAAAAGGTGGGCGCTATTAATGGAAGTTTTGGAACATTAGATTGGACACCAATTTTATACCAATACAAAGGATTCCCGTTTGAAGAATTGGTCCCCTTGTATAAAAACACGCATGTGATGCTTGTCACTCCCTTTCGAGATGGAATGAATTTAGTGGCAAAAGAATTTTTAGTCTCTCAAAGAAATGGGATGTTAGTTTTAAGTGAAATGGCAGGCGCCTCCGCAGAATTACCAGAAGCTATTTTAGTCAACCCAAATGACTTAAGTGATATGGCAAATGCGATTAAAGAAGCCATTGAAATGGATGAAACTGAAATTGTAACAAGAAATCAAGTGATGTTTTCTCGATTAAAAGAAAATTCAGTAATGGAGTGGGCGAACAAAATTTATTTAGAAACAGAAGAGACCGCCAAACGGAATCAAAATTTCCAAACGAAATCCATTTCTCCAAACTCTGAGCTTTTACTACCGAAAACCATACAACCTATTTTTATAATATTCGATTATGATGGCACATTGGTTCCATTCCAATCCTTACCACATTTGGCAGTGCCCACAAAAGAACTGATCACATCCATCACCAAACTTTCGCAACTTTCTAATGTTTCGATTGCCATTATCAGTGGAAGGGATCGGAAATTTTTAGAATCAATTTTCACTGGTTTACCTCTACATTTGGTCGCAGAACACGGGGCTTGGCACAAAGCTCCCCTAGAACCAGAATGGACTTCTTTATTTCATTCACATCTGGATTGGAAAAAGGAAATCAAAATGCATTTAGATGAATTTACTAAACGTGTTCCTGGATCCTTTACCGAAGAAAAGGAATATTCCCTTGTATGGCATTTTCGAAATGCGGACCCAGACATCGGACTCAATGCCGCCAGAGAGATGTTAGATGAACTATCCCAAATATCGTCTAACAGCGGATTTTTTGTCCAAAGAGGAAATAAAATTATAGAAGTGAGAGAATATGGCACTGGTAAAGGAAAAGCAGCGATGAAAATTCTCCCAAATAAGGAATGGGAAACTTTTGCCTTTGGAGATGATACGACAGATGAAGATATGTATCGCGAATTGCCAGAAACAGCAATTACTGTGAAAATTGGGAAATCAGAAACAATTGCAAAGTACAGATTTCAAAACACAGATGATGTCCATATATGGATAGGAAGTTTAATCAATCACTTACAAGCGGTAGGATCAAATGCAACATAAATATAATACTGGTATCATTGGGAACGGTAGTTTTATCGCACATATCAATTCTTCTGCAGAAATTGTTTGGATGTGTTGGCCTTACTTTGATAGCTCGCCCATTTTTGGGAATTTTATAGATGAAAAATGTGGGAATTTTCTAATTTTGCCAAACTCTAAAGTAACCAAGAACTCTCAAGTTTATTTAGAAAATACAAATATACTAAAAACAGAAATCCATACTGAATCGGGATCATTTGCAGTGATCGATTTTGCACCAAGATACTATCAAAATGGAACCCTCCAATGTCCGCGAAATTTATATCGAAAAATAGTTCCGATGACGGGTGATGTTAAAATAAAAATTCTATTAAACCCTAAATACGATTTCGGAAATCAAACATTAAAACCAAAGATAGTCGCAGAACAAATTGTTTACGAAACAAACGAAATCCAGGTTTATATTCAATCCAATGTTTCCTTAAACCAAATATTGAAAGAAAAGGAATTTATTCTCAATCAACCTATTTACGTATCTCTTTTAGAATCAGGAGAAATCAAAAGTTCCCTTTCCGAATTTATCGAAGCAGAATTCACAAAAACCAAACATTATTGGCAAAACTGGGTGAAACATTGTACAATTCCCAACTTCGCTCAAAAACAGCAAATTCGTTCAGCTCTCTGTTTAAAACTTCACCAGTTCCAAGAAACAGGTGCTATCATCGCAGCATCAACTACGAGTTTACCAGAATCGCCGAATTCAGGAAGAAATTGGGATTATCGATTTTGTTGGTTACGAGACGGATTTTACACTTTATTAGCGTTAACTAATCTTGGCCAATTCGAAGAATTAGAAAAGTATTCACAATATATTAGCAACCTAACACCAACAGAAGATGGCCGATTCCAGCCATTGTATAGTATTTTTGGTGAACATTTATTAGAAGAGAAAATTTTAGATTTACACGGGTATTTAGGAAACAAACCAGTTCGAATTGGTAATTCAGCATATACACACAAACAAAATGATGCTTATGGACAAATCCTCTTATCACTACTGCCTTTGTATTTAGATGAAAGGATTCCTGAAAAAAATAGATTTCATAATTTAAACTTGATTCAAAAAATTTTAGATCAAATTGAAATCACAATGCAAGAACCAGACGCAGGCCTTTGGGAATTTCGAAATTTCTCACAAAAACATTGTTATACATTTTTGTTTCATTGGATTGGTGCCAAAGCAGCAAAAGAAATCGCCCTCAAACTAGAAAAACAAATCTTGTTGGAGAAAGCTGAACGATTAATGAAAGACGCTGAATTCAATATCGAATTGTGTTTTAATGAAAAACTTGGATGTTATACTCAGGCACAAGGGAAAAAGGACTTAGATGCAAGTTTATTACAACTCATCACCTTAGGTTATTTGAATCCACATTCTACAAAAGCGAAATCACATATCAAAGCAATAGAATCACAATTAAAAACAAAAGAAGGATTTATATTCCGTTATCTCCATAAAGATGATTTTGGAAAACCCGAAACGACCTTTTTAGTTTGTACTTTTTGGTACATCGAAGCATTGGCTTGTATGGATCGACTGGAAGAAGCAATTCAGTTATTTGAATTTGTATGTGAACATTCCAATCATGTTGGTTTGTTTAGCGAAGACATTGAATCCAATTCGGGAAACCAATGGGGAAATTTTCCACAAACCTATAGTCATGTGGGCCTTGTCAATGCAGCACATAAAATTGCTTCAAAACGGACTAAAAGTTTATTTTGGTAATTTTTTCGGAATATGAAAAACATATTTCTCTAATCAGAGATGATCATACCAAAATTTAAATTCATATTTTTCAGTTGAATTTTTTTTATTTCATTTAATACTAATGTTCCCGACTTCCCAATGAACGAAAAAGAAGACATAACATTGGAAGAGGCAAAAGAAAAAATTGCCTACTTAGAAAATCTTCTAAAAGAAAAAGAGCAAACCACCTATAAAACTTTTTTTGACCAAGATGAGGATGCGGTAGTTGTTTTTGATTTAGAGAGCCAATTATTCATCGATTGTAATACAAAGTTAACGGATATATTGGGTTTTACAAAAAGTGATTTATTAAGATTATCTGTAATAGACATTAGCCCCAAGTTCCAACCAAATGGACAACTCTCACCCGTATTAGCAGAATTCTATATAGAAGAAGGATTCAGAAAAGGAAATGTAAAATTTGATTGGGTGCACTTAAATCACAACGGTGAAGAAGTATTTTGCGAGGTCAAACTCTACAATTACATTTCAGAAGACGGGAAACGGATCGCAAGAGGAGTCATCCAAAAAAAAGACAAACTCATCGAACTACAAAAAAAGTTAGAGGAAAAAGAAAAACTACTTACCAAGGTTACGAAAACCCTGCCTGCCATCATTTACATCCAAAACCTTGCAACGGATGAATTTTTATACCTAAACAATAGCATAGAAAGTTTTTTAGGATTTGAAGTTGAACCTATCCTCAACTACGAATACCTAATTCAAAACATTTTACACCCTGACGATCTTCATCTCATAGACGCACATTCCAAAAAAATGTTAGAGGAAAAAAATACCGATATATATGCGTTAGACTTTCGCGTATTCCATAAAAATGGGAATATCCATTGGTTTCGTGTTTGGGAAACCAACTTTTCATTTGATAAGGACGGAATTCCTACGGAAGTTTTGGGTGTAGCCCAAGACATCACATCTACAAAAAAGATTGAATTACAATTAAAAAAACAAAACGAATTAGGTGAAGAGATACGAAGAATCTCAAAATCTGGTGTTTGGGAATGGACAATTGAGTCAAATCAAATGTTTTGGACCCCTGATCTGTATTATTTATTAAACGTTAATCCAAATCATTTTTCTCCCACCATACATTCATTAATCGAATTTTTTACAATTGAAAGCCAAGAGACATTAAACCTAGCTTTAACAAAAGCACGGATCGAACATGCACCTTTCGATTTAGAATTAGAAATCAAAGGAAACCCCAATATATGGGCAAAGGTGCAGGGAAAATTCATTTTGTCTGAAAGAAATGGTCCCATCATCATTGGGAGCATCGAAAACATAGATGAAACGAGGAAAAAAAGAATCGCTCTTTTGGAAAATGAAGCAAGGTTTCATAAAGTTGCCGATCAAACAGGACTCATCATTTATGATTATGATATCAATGAAGATAAAATTACTTGGGATGGAGCAATCAAATCAGTGCTTGGGTATGAGATCGATGATTTCAATCATTTGGATATTGATGGTTGGTTAAATCTTATCCATCCTGATGACAGAATGTTCACCAGAGAATTATTAGCTGATGCAATTGGCACCAAAAGTCCATACCACGCTTTTTATCGACTAAGAAGAAAAGACAATACTTATATCCCTATCGAGGATAGAGGCACATTCATCGGAACTGATCTTACAAAATCGACGAGACAAGTAGGTGTTTTAGAAAATGTATCTGCAAAATTCGAATTTGAATCAAAATTAGAGAGTAAAGAAGAAAGATTCCGCAATTTTTATAACTTTGCAAGCGAAGCGATTATTATCACAGAAGAAGATATGATTGTAGACGCAAATCTTGCATTTAAAAAATTATTTGGATATGATTCATTCCAAATAATTTCCATTCGAGATATCATTGCTGATCCACTTTGGGATGGATTGGAAAAAAAAGAAAAAAGTTTTTCATTAGAAGGTATCAAAAAGGATGGAACCTTAATCCCCATCCAAGTGAATAAAAAAGAAATAGAAGAAGGCAAATGTATTCTGTCTTTTATCGACCTAACTTTGATCAATGAAGCAGAATCTATTAAAAAGGCACTTAGAGAAATCCAAGAAAAAAATAATTTGATTATCACCCAAAAACTCGCTTTAGAAAAAACATTAGAAGAATTAAAAATCACGCAATCACAATTGATTTTAAATGAAAAAATGGCATCACTCGGCCAGCTCATAGCAGGAATCGCACACGAAATCAACAATCCAATGGGTGCCATACAAGCATCAAGCCAACTGATTTTAGAAAATATTAAAAATCAGATGATCAACCAAGAACATATCATTCAATTGTTATCATCGAAACCTAAAGAAAAACGTGAAATTTATTTTAAATGGATGGTTGATTCTTTCTTAAAAAGAAACCAATTGCATGGATCAGAAGCAAGAAAACAAAAAAAATTGATCCGAGAAAAACTGGAATCATTTGGCTGTAAAGATGCTGATTTCGTAGCAGAGGAGATTGTAGATTTAGGTGTTCAAAATTGTTTATATATGATTGAACACTTATGCCATGAGGAAGATTTTTTAGATTTTTTTAATTATGGGATGGATTACATTCATACAACACAAAATCTAAATTCAATTCTTGAATCCATCCAACGAGTCTCAAAAATCCTTTATGCTCTTAAAAACTTTTCACATTTTGATAAACTAGGTGAAAAAATTGAAACTGACTTAGTATCGAACATTGAAACTGTTTTAATCCTTTATAATAGCCAAATCAAAACGGGTATCGAAGTGATTCGCAATTACCCTGATTCTCCTGTTTGGATCCGTTGTTTTCCCGATGACTTAATCCAAGTATGGACAAATTTAATCTTCAATGCCATCCAAGCCATGTCATACAAAGGTATTCTTACCATCACAATCAAAAACGAATCAGAAAACCATGATGGAACCAAATGGATCTGTGTACTGATTGAAGATACAGGTTGTGGGATCAAAGAAGAAATAAAAGATAGGATATTCGAACCATTTTTCACCACAAAAGAGTTAGGTGAGGGTAGCGGATTAGGACTCGACATTGTAAAACGAGTGATCTTCAAACACAATGGGCAAGTTACTGTTGATTCCATACCTGGCAAAACAACTTTTAAAGTTTCTCTTCCAATATAAAAATTGAGAAATCTTTCAAAATTTAGATTGAAATCGATAAAATTCTCATAAACTCCTTTGCACAATGTTGCATTTTCTTCTCAGCTTACTCCCATGGACAAAAAAAGAATGGTCTGATTTTTTTGCCGATCTGGCTCCTCTTCTGGGTTTATTTATTTTTTCATCAGAATCTAGAAATATCATGATCGCACTATATCCCGAACTTTATTTTGTTTTTGGTTTTGGAATGTTAAGACTCATTTCCTGCGCTATTTTTGCTGCCATCCAACAGGGAAAAGAAGCCGGTTTACAAGATTTGGAAATCCCAAAACCAGTCATTGGGAAAATTTTTTATTTTATCTTTGTACCATTTTTTGGTGTCATCTTATTCATTGCTCTACTTTGCATCATAAGTTTACTCATTGGTTTTAATTTTTTCTTTTATATGATGATTGAACTCTTTTTGAGTGTTGCAACCACAGGTGCATTGGAAACTAATTTTAATTTTTTAACTCTTTACCAATCACTAAGCACCAAAGAGCAGTATTATATTTGGGGGATCTTTTTATTTACATTATATCGTTATTTACCAAAACTTTTTGATTTTTTTGAATCAAAAGCATATAAAAAATACAATGAATCTTGGGCTTGGGTGGTGATGGGTACTCCTAAAATTCCAAGACATAACCAATTCCAAAAAATGTTACAATCATTCAGAGTATTAATAGATGCAGATAAAAATCCATCTGATCTTTGGGAATATACACCTTTGTTCTATTTTGGATTCTTATTTTTTTATTTCGGTGCACTCATTCTAATGATCAAACTTCCAGTATCAGGCCCAATTATCACACTCGTGATCAAAGCATTTGTTGAGATGTATTTTTTCCGCTTATTTAAAGAAATTCCCAATCAGAAAATGGAAACAAAATCATCATAAAGGTATTCCAATGCTTCATTACTGATTCCCATAAACCTGATTGAACAGGTCCAGGAGCAACTGATATTACATCAACCCCACTCTTTTTATATTCCCAATAGAGTCCTTCCGCAAAACTTTGAATAAATGCTTTTGTAGCAGCATATGTTGAAGCCCAAGGAACTCCTTGAAAACCCACAAGCGAACCAAATAGAATAAGACCTTTCCGTTCACCTTTGATATTCTTTTTTGATCAAATTTAACTTCTGCATATCCCTTGCAACTAGATAGAGAGAAAATCCATTTTTAGCTAATTCATAGGCAAAATCTTTTCCAATTCCACTGCTTGCACCTGTAACCAATGCTAAATGATTGTATTGTAAATAAGGTTTCATCTTTAATCCTTATGATTGAGTTTGATTTGGATCAAATGTTTTGATTTTACGTTCACTACCGCTTCATCGAAAGAAGGTGGTCCAAACGCATGCATAGGTGGGTTCCTAGATACCCCCCAAGGTTCTTTTGGTAAACCAATGAAGGTTGTATCCATCTTACCATTTCGATTTAGGTCTTCTAATACAGAAACTGCATACTGTTTATCAGGGATTCCTTTAAAGAGGCAGGTTGTTTTCTGATGGTTTGTTTCCACTCCCACAATCTTATAACTTGCCTGTTTTTCATCGGAAAGGAATCCATTTGCAGTTTCATACAGTGCACACAAAATCACTGATTGATTGGATTTACGATTGAGTATCTCCACTTCCAAATCACCTGCGATTAATGAAAAAAAAGGGAAAAAGAAAAATATCCCCAATAATCCTTTGACCAACTGCATTCCATCACCCCTTTGTTGTCAGTGACAACATTGTTTACATTGCCAACATTGAGGGTGCGGGCATATCCCCGTCAAACTTTTTTTTAAATTTTTTTCAAATAGAAGGGAGGATTTTAAGGACTTTTTGCAAATACTGCCTTTGTAGATACGAGAATACCAACCACTAAAATGTGTTCAATTCACATGTGAGGGGTTGGTATTTCCATTCATAGATTCTTATTTTTTAGAAGCCAAAACATAGGAAGCACTGTCTTCATAAAAGTGATAGGAAATAATTTTTCCATCTTTTAGTTCAACCTTTAATGCCCAATCACTTTGAAATGGTTTACCGGTTTCTTTTATGATATGAAGGAATGATCCACTAGCATATGCGACATTCCCTTTTCCAACAATGTGTTCTACTTGGAATTGTTTTGTATCAAATTCTTTTCCCATATTGGAAAGAAAATCTTCCACACCTTTTAATCCTTCGTATGATCCATATAACTGACCATCGTTTCGACTTCCATTCCGAACCGCTGTGATGACAGCATTCTCATGAAAACAAGCGATCACTCCTGCCATATTTCCTTTCCCAAACTCGTTAAAAAACGTTCCCAAGACTTTATCACTGGAAATTCGACTTGTTTTAGCGAATACCCCTACACTCCCTAACACCAATGTTGCCAACAACAATACAGGTTTCATACATACTCCTTTATTTACGATACTACTAGTATCGTATTTGAATACTGATAGTATCGAAATATAATTGACGTCAATCTATTTTTTTATAATATTTCCCTATGGTTCAGAAAAAAAATTCATTCAAATCCCAAGGTAGACCCAGATCGGAAGATTTGGAGCCAATCGTTTTAAAAGTTACCTATGAAATGTTAGCAAAAAAAGGGTATTATGGTTTTTCTTTAGATGAAATTGTCGCAACAACTGGCATAGCAAAAACTACCATTTACAGAAGATGGCCGAATAAGGCAAAATTAGCAATGAGTTCTGTATCTCATCTCATCTCACCTTTTTTAGAATTTCCTAAAAACGAACCATTTAACAAAGCCCTTATCAACCAAATGGAATCCTTATCGAATTTATTTAATGGAAAATTTGGAAAAGTAATCTCAACTTTGATAGGTGCGGGACAACAAGATCATGAACTTTCTGAGTCCGTCCTAAAGGAATATTTATTACCAAGAAGATTGGCTGCAAAAGTTTTTTTTGAAAATGCAATTAAAACAAAACAAATTAGGCCATTAAGCGATGAAGACATAGAAGTCTGTATGGACATACTCTATGGTACTTTGTATTTCCGCCTTTTGCTGAAACACAAAAAACCTATTTTTACTGATCTTAGACCATGGTTGGAGTTGTTTTTAGAAACACTTAAGAAATAACATTGATTCAATGATTTTCTTCTTTTTATTTTTGAATTTTTCAGGTATCATCGTAATCATGAAACATTTTCGATTTATTGTTATATTCTCTTTTCTTGTCTTCCAATCATGTGTTGTTTTCCAAGCAACCAAGGTACCTTCTAATAATCTAAAAGGAACATTAGAGGGAGATGTTTCTAAATCTCCCAAAATTGTTTTTTTAGGTGATAGTATTACCCATGGACGAGTGAGTTATGACTATGTCGAATCAATCCGAAAGAACCCAAAATTGACAAATGCGTTAGTTGTCAATGAAGGGATCAACAGTCGATTGACAGTACAAATCCTTGAGCAGTTGGGTTCCGTAATCAAATTACAACCAGATTATGTTTTTATCATGATTGGGACCAATGATTTAAAAGCAACATTATCGAAAGAAGAATATGAACAGTATGCAAATTTATGGAAACTAAAGGAACCAGTCACTGAAAATAGTTTTGTTCAAAATCTTACAACGATAGTTCGTAGGATTCAATATGAAACCAAAACAAAGATCATTCTTTTTTCTCCTCCCATTTTAGGAGAAGATCCAAATTCCATTCCATTTCTAAGATCCAAACGTTTTGCAGAACTTACCAAAGAAGTCGCAACAAAACAAAAAGTGATTTATAAACCACTCCATGAAACCCTAACAACTGGTTTGTTATCGAATCAAAATCTTCCGAAAACACCTTATGTTAAAAATACTTGGAAGATGTATTGGACAATTTTGAAGTATTATTCCACTACTTCGACTTGGAATGATTTAGGAGAGGCTAACGGATATTATTATCTCACTGATGCTATCCATTTGAATGAACGTGGTGGCCAAGTAGTAGAAACAATGGTTTTAGAAACTTTGTTTTCACAATGAATATAAAATTCTACCCATACATTCTTTACGAACCTCCAGGAGATTTATGTCGGAAATCCCTGGATTTATTTTGATTCTATTCAATAACAGAAGTCATCCCTCAAAATTTAAGGAGAACTACGAAGCATTTCAGCCAACGTCCACTTTTCTTTTTCGATAGAATTTCATTTCCACCTGTACAAACAAAGGGATCTCAGAATTCTACGTTAATTTTCGTCTCTTACATTGAGGAAGGAACATGGCTATAGAAACAGATGAAATTCAGAAATTTGAAAGAACGTTATTCCGAAAAGGTGTTTCACTCATCGTTTTTACTAAGTATGGGTTAGGAATTATTTTCCTTTTAGGTGTCGCCTCTAATTATGCGACTAAAAGTTTTTTACCTAATTTGATAGGATCCCTAATTTATTTAGTCAATGCCATCATACCAGGTTATTTACTCAAAAAAGAAAAAGAAATTTCAAAACGAATGGCGGCATCCGTAGTATTTATCGATTTGATCATCATCGTGTGTTTTTTCTATTTAGATATTTATAATAATTATACAAAAGCAGATGCTAGTAATACATTAAGTACGGGAATATTTTACATTATCTTCATCTTTATCGCTATCTATTCCAGCTTTTTATTTGATACTAAATTGGTTATGACGATCGGTATACTATCAACTTTTTTGTATATCGGTGGGATTTATTTGTCCCATTCATTAGGTTCTGTTTTTATTCCAAAACCATTCCCTGAAATGTTACGAGCAAATCATATCATTGTCACCACCGAAGTTCAGAAGATTATTTTCTATTTTGGCGTTATTTTTAGTTTACGTTTTGTTGTTTCTTTGATGAGAGAAATGCAAAATGATCTAAAATCTAAGTTAAAAGAAAGTTTAGACAAACAATCTATCATCACAAATAAATCACATCAATTAGAAAAATCAGCAAACACTCTCGCCTTATCTGTAGACAAATTACAATCGATGTCTGACGAACTCCACAACCAATCGCAAAACCAAGCTGCATCAGTGGAAGAAATTTCTGCATCAGTAGAGGAACTTTCTTCCTCTGCGATCAGTTCTGCAAACTTGGTGGAAGACCAAGTCACACGAGTCAAAATTGTGGACCAAAACTTTTTATCTCTTCAAAATATTAGTGAGAGTGTGAAAACAAAAACAATGCAAATTGCAAAGGATGTCAGTATTTCAGCTGATTATAGTAAAAAGGTAAAAATATCTTCAGAAGAATTAAATGGCATCTATTCAGAACTCAACCAAGCGTTTTCGAAAGTCGAAGAAATCAACCAAATGATGTCAGAAATTGCAGACCAAACCAACTTACTCGCATTAAATGCTTCTATCGAAGCAGCACGTGCAGGGGAACATGGTAGAGGTTTCGCCGTTGTTGCACAAGAAGTGGCAAAATTAGCGGAACGTTCTCAGTCCAATGCAGGAACAATTGCAAAAATCGTAAAGGACGCTGGATTAAAAATTAACGAAGGCACTCGATTCTCCAAAGAAGTGAAATCACAAGTGGAAAATCAAAATAATGAATTGTTACGAATTGAAAGTGAAATATTAGGTTTAGAAGGACATGTAACAGAACAAGAAGTCCTGAACCTAAAACTCAGAAACACATTTTCCGAACTCCATGTTTTATCCGAACAAATCGGAATCATTGCACAGGAACAAATGACCGGTAGTAAAGAGATCAACCGTGCGATTTCTGTCATCGATGAAACGACACAAAAACTTGCAGATTCTGTTGAACTCCTCTATGAAGAGATCAATGAAATCCACACACAGGCAAAACAATTGAATTTGGTTTAGGGATTTAGATGAATTGAATTCAGTTCGTAACTAAAACCTGTCTTTACAACTTCGAATCCTTCTAGATTTTTGGGATATTGGCAATATATTTCTCGCAGAAGTGAAATCGGAAATGATCAAATCCCATACATCCCTTAGACCTAGGAGTGGCCAACGTATCGAAGATACGATAATGGACCTTCTTGAAGAAGATCCATATAATGAAGAATTACTCATTCAAAATTTACAAAAAAACCAATTCCAAAATAAAGACCAATCGCAGATTTACTCTGCTGTTTTGAAAGTGTTAACCTCTCTGGACATTCCAGAATCGGATTCTAAAGAAATTTGGAACGAAGTTTTAGAAAACAAAAACAAACTTTCCAAATGTTTAAATCGACCTGTTGGATTCCGAGTTGCACTACTGGATTATTTTATCAATCAGAACCATAAAATTAAAAATCCAAAAATCATCGAACTACGTTTATTTGCTGAAACTGAAAAGCTCATCCTAGTGGATGAATTAACAAGGTTATACAATCGCCGTCATTTTGAAACCGCACTCGTTCGCGAATTCAAACAATCCACACGTTACAATCAAAATCTTTCCTTACTCGTGATTGATATTGACGATTTCAAAAAAATCAATGATACATATGGTCATTTGATGGGGGATGAAATCCTGAAACAAGTTGCCAATAAAATTGCAACGAGTTTACGAATGGAAGATACAGCTTGTCGTATCGGTGGTGAGGAGTTTGCAATCATATTCCCACAATCAAATGAATCGCAAGCAATGATTGCTTCCGAAAAATTATTAGAAGCATGCAGAACCATTCAAATCAGCGGTAAACCTGTTACCATCAGCGGTGGGCTTGTTTCTTTTCCTGAAAAAGTCAAACGATGTGAAGATATGTATGATTTTGCTGATAGAGCATTGTATACAGCTAAAGAATCCGGAAAAAATCAAATTGTTGTTTATTCCAATGAAAAAAGAAGTAGTTTACGATTTGAAGCAAACTTGGAATTGTTTTGTGTTTTACCGAATAGAACCATCCGTTCTATTTCAAAAAATATTTCAATTACAGGAATTGCTTTTGAAACTGAAGATGATTTACTTATCAATGAACCCATCTCCGTATTATTACGTGAGTCCGATTCCAAACATGAAATCAGCGCAAAAATCAAAGTAGTTCGTAAACAAAAAATCGGTGAAAACAATTACAGTGTTGGAGCTGAATTTATCGATTTATCAAATGAATCACAATCGAAATTAGCAGATCTTTATTCACTACACCAATTTAAAGCAAAAAGCCCAATTGGTGTAGGTACTTAAAGTAATTAACGTGAGTTAGGCATATCTGATAATCCACCTGCATTGATGACAGAGGAAAATCCACTCGCCGATAATATTTGTTTTGCTCTTTCACTTCTTGCACCAGATCGACAATAAACAACAATTTTAGATTGTTTGTTTTTGAAAGTACCTAGTTCCATAGGTAATACATCAACAGGTATATTGATAGCTCCTGGGAAATGACCTTCTGCAAATTCAGACTTAGTCCTTACATCAACGACCACTGCCCCTTCCTGAATCCATTCTTGCACCATTTGTTTATCTCCTTTTGATTGAATTTTTTTTACAAAAACGAAGAGGAATCCAATGATCACTCCTACGATTACAAATCCCTTCATAATTACCTCTTTTTTCCATTTTTTAGTTGCCATGGTTTGAGTCAAGAAAAACCTTATACCATAGGGGGTATGGTATTACCCCTGACAACCATCTCCTTCCAAAAATTGGAGTTGAACGAACGATCAGAGTGAGGATAATCAAACCATGGTGACTACTGACTTGAATAATGAAATTGAAATCAAACCACTTTATGATATAGAATCAGGGACTTGGACTTATTTATTACTCGACAAGTCTACGAAGCAAGCTGTCCTCATTGACCCAGTTCTTGAGAAGTTAGGAAGAGATTTAGATTATTTAGTTTCGATGGGATTCCAATTGGTTGCGACCATCGAGACACATATGCATGCAGACCATATAACGGCTGCAGGTGAATTACGGGAAAAAACTGGTTGTGAAGCCTATGCTCCCCACTTGTCTGGTGCTGAATGTGCGACTCATTTTTTAAAGGACAAAGATTTGTTACAAATTGGGAAACTCCATCTAGAAGTGATCCACACTCCAGGTCATACACCTTGTTCCATTTCATTACTCCTGAATGGAAAATATGTTTTTACTGGAGATGCTCTCTTTGTTAGAGGGTGTGGTCGAACAGATTTCCAAGGTGGAAGCGCAGAAGAATTATACAATTCGATTACCAATAAATTATTCCAACTGCCAAATGATACCATTGTATTTCCTGGACATGATTACAAAGGGTTTGTTTCCACAACAATTGGTGAGGAAAAAAATTGGAATCCTAGAATCGCAAAAAAATCGTTAGAGGAATTTAAATCAATTATGGACAATTTGAATTTACCAGAACCAAAAAAAATTCACGAAGCAGTACCTGCCAATCGTGCTTGTGGGAAAGTTGTATGAGTATCGGAATCTTATTTTTACTATTAGGGATTGGTGCGGGAGTTCTCGGAGGACTCGTTGGAATTGGTGGTGGTATTTTACTAGTTCCGGCACTAGTTTATTTTTTTGACTTCAATCAAAAATTAGCACAAGGGACAACGCTAGCAGCGATGGTACCACCAATTGGTATAGTTGCAGCTTACATATATTATACGAGAGGAGAAACAAATTTATTTGCAGCAGCCCTCATTAGTGTTGGATTTATATTAGGGAGTATCTTTGGTGCAGGAGCTGCTTCAAAAATTGATACGAGTGTACTTTCTCGATTTTTTGGAATCTTCACAATGATTGTTGGGCTTAAAATGGTATTTTTCCCGAAATAAAATTCATAAAATATCGTTGCAGGAAGATCTGAATCTATTTTTCATTCAATGGTGTTCGGATTTTATATTGCACTTTTTTGGTTCTTAATTCGATTTCTTTTTTATGGAATTAGTTTTCCTGAAGTGTTCATCCCACCCATTACATTTCTGTTTTGGTGGAATTTGGTATTCACTTCCCTTTGGCTCTTATTAATTCTGATTGTGGTGATTGGCTTTTTGGGAGTCTTACTTCGAATTCCCATTTTAGGAATCCTCGTACAGGGCATACGAAACCAAGTAGCAGAAATTGGTTGGATTTCTTTTTTAAAGAACCGAACTTTCATTTGGCTTCTGAGCCAAACATTCGTTCTAGTTGGATCCTTTTATTTTCTCCATTCCAAAGACAGTGACCAAACGATTCTTTTCTTCTGTTTAAGTCTTATTCTTTTAGGTTATTATCTAAAACAAAAATTCCACAAACCCTTGGCACAATTCTCAGGAAACAATCGAATTTTCATTTATCAAAATGGAATGGATTCACCAAATTCCAGAGACAATTTCCCATATGAAAAAGATGTCACACCTCCCTAATACTCATTCAGTCGGCTTTTGAAAAGATTTTGCGACTAAATTCCAATGGGAACCATCTAACCAATATGTCCTTCCTTGTTCCCAATCGATCCATCCATCCTTTCCGATACTTCCACATTCTTGTTTTGGTAGTTTTTTATTTGTTTTGTGGTCCTGTCACTGAAACTGCGAAGGTAGAGTCAGTACCACTGGTCACAAAACCAGGCCAAAAAATTGCCGTTTTTGCGGAAGGTTGTTTTTGGTGTTCAGAACATATTTTTGAATCTATTCCTGGTGTCATCGATGTGACTTCAGGTTATGCAGGTGGACACACAAACAACCCAACCTACGAATCTGTGAATACAGAGACAACAGGTCATGCGGAATCTGTACTCGTCGTATATGATCCCACTAAAGTAAGTTATGCGGAATTATGCAGGGTATTTTTTCTCTCACATGACCCAACAACAAAAGACAGGCAAGGCCCAGATATTGGTTCTTCTTACCGTTCCATACTCTTTTATTCCAATGATGAAGAATTCAAAACAGCAAAGGAAATCCAAAAAGAGATCCAATCTAAGAACATTTGGAAAGGATATTTTGTAACAGAATTTCAAATGTTAAAACATTTTTATCGTGCCGAAGGTTATCACCAAGATTTTATTCAAAACAATCCTAACCAATCTTATGTTTTGGCAGTATCCATTCCGAGATTTAATGAATTTGAAAAACGATACCAAAATTATCAAAAAACTTTGAAGGTGAATCCTTTACCATAAGTAACTCTAAGGATCGTTTCTATATAAAATAAAACTTTTTTGATTTTAGAATTCTACTTTTTTAGTCTGCAGAGTATTGTTCTTTAATTTTTGTACGAAACGAATCAAACTCTGATTTTGATTGGAACTTACATACCTTGAGAATTTCCGCAGGAATTTCAGAGGACTTAGCTTCCTTTGCATTGATAGCGATCATCATATCACTTAGATAAATTGGATAAATAATATCAATATACACATCATCTACCAGTAGAGGTCGATGGTGGTATTCCATCGCTTTTGTATAAAGGATAGGGAAACCCCATTTTTCACCAACCATTGCACCTAATTTAGAATGAGTAATCCCAATAGCAGACTCTTCCATACTAATTGTAGAAGCAATTTCACGTGTTGTTGAAAATGTTTTGATTTTGTTCATGTGGTGTTTGTCAAAAGATAATAACAATATTTCACCAATGTCATGAAGGAGTGATGCAGCAATTAAGTTACTAAGATCAGACTTGTTTAAATCCATCCTTTGGCCAATTGACTTACAATAAAATGCTGATTCATTTGATTTTTCCCAAATAGCAGTAAATGCAGGGAACTTATCTTCTAACATTTGTTTCGTTGCCAAACTATATAGAAGAGTTTGAAGTTCTTTTAGACCAATCAACTGAATAGCACGATCTAAACTTTCTACTCTGCCTCCTCTCCTGAAAGCAGCTGAATTGGAGAGTTTTAAAATATTTGCAGATAAAGCAATATCACGTTTGATCATTTCAGCAATGGTTCCAATGCTTGAATTTGGTTTGTCGATTGCATCCTGAATGTCTTTGATCGATTTTGGAAACGTGGGAAGATTGTCGATTTGAGAAACTATATGATCTATTTTTTCTAACTGCTGATTCTCCTTGGAGACTTTCGCAGGAATATCGATCATAAATACTGTTTTGTTTTCGCCAGATTCAAACTTAAAGGCTGATTCACCAAGCCCATCATTTTTTAACATCATGAGAGTCATGATAAGACCAAGGCCTGCACCTTCCTGATCGTTTGACATATCCATAAAGGCATCCGCTAAATCATTATACGTTTTTGCCTTAGAGATTCTTTCTTTGATTCTCTCAGCTTCAATAGGTGTCAACTGTACATTATTCATAATTCGAATGCGCATTAAACTTCTATTGTGAATGAAAGATACGAATACACCGTAATTATTTTTTTGAAGTGATTCTTCTATTTCATCTCTGTTTTCAATATAAGTAGATTTGAATTCATTGATAATAGATTCGTATTCCTTTTCGTCTGTAATGTCTGTTGAGTTATTTTTAAAAAATACACGTTTCGCATTCGCTTTGATAGCATTGGTAACAGTTTCTTTCATTGCTGCGAGAACAGAATCTCTAACAATGATTAGGTCTAATTGCAACAAAAATCGATCAAGAGTTTGGTATAAAGTATTTTCTACTTCATCTGTGATTTGGAAAAATTTAAAATGAAAGGGAGTATTTTCAACTATAGGATGATTGATATCTTCAATATTGGTATGAAGGCCCAATTCACGTTTAAATTCTAATGAAACAGCTTTTGGACTAGCCATAAAACCTCTTGAAACAGGGACGTAGGGAATCCCCTAATCCTCTTAGAACTGTATAGGTTCCCTCTCCATCGAACGCAATGATTTTAGAAAAGCAAGCGTTTAACAGGAAAAAGATGGTGCTCTTATATTTGTGACAAGTACTGAAAAAAAGATTCGTTCCTTCACTAAAATTGCTACATTTTTGGGCAGTGATTCAAAAAATTTTAATCTTAGGTAACCCTAGATTATATTTCACTGCAATGATTCGGATGATCACCACTACACTTGCAGAAATACTTAAGTTAAGATTACCATCAAATTGGAATGAATGTAAAATAAGATATAAGACGGCTCCCGCCAAACAAGCAGTAGCGTATATTTCTTTTCGGAAAATGAATGGCACTTCGTTCATGAGTGTGTCTCGAATCACTCCACCAAAGATTGCCGAAATCATTCCGAGTAATGCGGAGGCAAAAAAATTCACACCATGGTCAAGAGCAATTCTTGTTCCAAGCACAGTATAAATTCCAATTCCTAATGTATCAAATAAAAAGAGTTCACTTCGGAGTTTGGTCAATCGTTTTGGAAAAAAGATAACGAGTAAAAAACCTGAAAAAATGGCCCATAAAATGTTCTCATCTTTTACCCAAGAAACGGGATAATTTCCGAGTGTGATGTCTCGCAAAGTCCCTCCACCGATTGCAGTGATAAAACCTGTAAAAAATACACTAAAAACATCATGGTGGTGTTCTTTGTGTTCCAAGGCGGCAACCGCTCCAGAAATCGCAAAAACCATGATACCCGCAAGTCCAATGTAATAAGAAAAGCTAAAATCCATAAAAATAATCTAATTTTCTCATTTTAGACGGAAATAAAATGACAATCAGTTACCCTCTCAATTGTTATCATTAATAGAGTGTCCGTTTTATGATTTGCAAATCCTTTAGGAAATCTGTTTTCATTCTATTTTTCCTTTTCCAAGCTTGTATCCCTACAATTTCCAAAAGTATCATGCAGTCAGTTTCTGACTATTTGCAACTCAAAAGCATTTTAAACACGGGACCTTACACTATCTCTGTCAAAGTATCGGGACTTCTAGGTTCAGGGCTTACACTTTCTCTGAATTCAGGACAAGCAACCATCACAGTCAATTCGGATGGAGATTACCAGTTTGGACCTAAATTACTCACTGGTGAAAATTTTAATGTTACGATCACTAACCAACCAATATTACCAAACCAAACTTGCTCCATCAATGGTGGAATGGGAGTTGTCGGATTTGGAAACATCGCAACTATCATTGTTAATTGTGATCCACTTCGTTACAGTATAGGTGGAACCATCTCTGGTCTTGATGGAGTTACAGGTTTAGTTCTCACAAATTCATTTGATGGGTCTACATTGTCTGTTGCAGTTGCTTCTGGAACATTTGCCTTCACACAAACCTATGTTAGTGGGAGTACTTACAATGTATCAGTGACAACACAACCAAACCATCCAGTACAGAATTGTGTAGTGACAAATCCTTCAGGCACTATCGCCTCGGCAAATATCACAAATATTGCCATCAGTTGCACTTCGACTGCTTACCCAATTGAAATCACTTCCTTTGGTATAGGTTCTGGTACTTTGATTTTAAGTAATAATGGTAGTGAAACTATATCCATTACAACCAATGGTATAAATCGATTTGCAACTGATTTACCACCTAGTAGTACATACAACGTACAAATTGTATCCGTTCCAACAAACCACCAATGTGTGTTATCCTCAACATCTGGAACCGTTGCAGGTACCGTTTCCATACAAGCTAATTGTTTTAGTGTATTAGATTATACTCCTCGTAATGGTGGTATCTTGCAGACAACGGAATCCATACGATTGGTTTTTTCTGCAGAGGTGAATACAGGAAGTTGTGCGGGTTCTTCGGGGACACTCAACACCAATTTGTCATTTCCCATCAATTTTGCACTCGCAACTACCAATTTTACAAACGATACTCTCGTAGTGTCTCCAGCACCAACAGATAGTTGGGTAACTGGCAATCGGTCATTAGTTCTAAATTGCCTTTCCAATATTGGTTCCCATCCACTTTCAACTAGTGTAACCCTAACCTATTTAGTTCCATCTACCTTACGTTATGTTTCGGATGCGAGTGGAAACGATGTAAACGATGGATTAACTCCAGCAACTCCCAAAAGGAATATCCAACCGGCAATTGATAGTTTTGGAGGATGCCCTTCAAATGATTGCGCCGTACTTGTCACACAAGGCTCCTATGACCCTGCAGCAGTCAGCGCAAGAATCCAATTGGTATCTGGAATTTCCCTCTTTGGAAGTTATGAACCAGGATTTACACAATGGAAACCAACTGACAAAGATTCGACGATCCTCATGGATATGGTCCCTGCTTTTTGTGCTACAGCAAATAGTATCAATCCTTGTGCTTCGATTGCTGCTGATTCTTCGGTAACAGCGACAACAATCATTTCTGGCTTTAAAATTTTATCGGGTGATAATGCTCCTTATATGACAGGAGTGTTTCTGGATTCCACAAATAGTGTTCGGATCATCGATAATACCATTAATGGTGGTACAGGTACGAGTGTGTCCAGTGGTATCTATGCGATCAATAGTACACCCATTTTGATTCGCAATCAAATTGAAGGTGGCATTTGTACCGCAAATAATTGTAACTCTTCAGGTGTGTATATGACATCTGCTGCCTTAATCGCTCCCTTTATTGTAGGGAATACAATTGATAGTGGAAATGGTACAGGCACTCAAGTCATTTCACGTGGGATTTTTTATAATGGAAGTGTCGGTTTAGATGTCACAAATATTCGCCTCAACCAAATTACATCCCTACCTTTGGATAATACCACTGCAGGAACTTCGACACTATCCATTGCATTTGACATTTCTTCATTAAGTAATTCGTCCACAGGAGTTCTTGCTGGCAATCAATTGGTAGCCGGCACTGCCAATACTTCCATTGGAATTCGAATCCAATCTCCCACAGGAATTCAGATTGGCTCTGCTCTTCAGGGGAATAGCATCACAACAGGTACAGCAGCTTCCTTTAAGTCTGCTGGTATGTATCTAACGGCAGGTCATACCATTCGAAATAACTATATCTTCCTTGGTTCCACAATCAATGCAAGTTTTGCAACGTATACTTATGGAATTGAAATTTCTTCTGGTGGTGCCACAGCAATCATTGAAAGAAATACAATCCAAGGTGGGAGTGCAACAAGTGTATCTTCCGCGATTCTTGTCGGTATCAATGCGACTTCCTTTAATGTTACTTCATCCATTTCTGGTAATTATATTCGAATGGGAAATGCCAATGGAACAGCATCAACAATGGTTTCTGGAATCAACCTTCAATCACCTTCTGGCTTTTTAGTCGCGAATAATTGGATCCAAAATGGTTCAAGCAATGTGTATGCAAGAGGGATCAATATCTCTGGAGTCTTTAGTCCACTGAAAATTTACCATAATACAGTGAGTAGTGGAACATCTTCTGTTTCTGGGAATGAAGCTGTACTACAAATTAACTCAAACTCATCCGTGTTAGTTGAAAATAATATATTTTTGTTAAATGATAATGCGGGAAATAATGCATGCATCGTGGACCTTATTGGTCCACAAACATCTATTCGGTTCAATGTATTTCATAATTGTTCCAACCTAGTTTACAAAGCTCCGTTGTATTATACAGATTTGTGTGCAGGAGGAGTGCCTGGAAGTTTGGGTTGTATCACTCCATTAGGACTGAGTGCTAATTTTGGAGACAATTTGACCTTGGATCCAAATTTAGGATTAAATTTTGGTGTCGTTGCGAACTATATCCCAACAACTGCTACTTCCTGCTTCATCACGAAGTCTACTAACAACATTATTGCTGATAGTTATAATGGAGTTGGGACAAGGCCAGGAGGAGATGGATTTGTGTCCTTAGGTGCTATTGAATACAATTTAACTTGCACACCTTAGTTTCACTAAGGTAGTACGTAAATTCCCACTCGATCATTGTACAAACTTCCAATGTACAATTGGCGTTTCTTTTCAATGACGCTTGTTACATCTTTTAAATGGTCACCAGTAGGATCTTGGACGGTCATTAAAACTTTTCCACTCCCGTCTATCTTCATTGCGTAACCGTATGGTTGTGCTTTGGGCCATAAAAATTTCGGCAAAAAATAAATCATTTTTTTCACAACAGGCGATGGGTGCATATTGTCCATTCTGTCATTCCTTACTGTAAACAATGCAACCCAGAACTCGCCGTTTTCGTTTCGAGTGATGTTATCTGGGAAACCAGGTAAATTTTCAATGATTACTTCTGAAGTCCCTTTCTTAGGACCCTTTAACCAAAGTTTAGTAATGCGATACCGATATGTTTCATTCACCAAAAGGAAATCTTCATTTTTTGACAAAGTAATCCCATTTGCAAAATACAAATCTTGGAGTAATAACTGTGTTTCCTTTGTTTTTGGATCATAAACAAAAACACGACCATAAGGTCTTGCTTCTAGTAAATCATATAGGTATTCTTTCTGTTCGTAAATTGATGCATCTGTAAAATAAATTTTTCCGTCTTGTGCAATATCCAAATCGTCTGTAAACTTGAAAGGGACTCCTTTGTACTCGTAAACTAAAGTAGTAATTTTACCGGACTTATCCATCGATAATAATCCTTTATATGCATCTGCAATGATTAAGTTTCCTGCTTTATCAAATTGAACTCCGAGAGGTCTACCTGAAGTTTTAGCAATCGCTTTGATTTCCCCTTTGAGAGTTATTCTGATGATGCGACCATCTTTGTCTCCACCATAAATATTCCCATCAGAGTCAACATCTAGTGACTCAAGACCTTTTACTTTTCCGATGGCGAGAAGAATTGCTTTTTGTAATTCTGTATTTGGCTCATAAATACCAACTGGTTCTGGTTTGATTGGAGGTTCATACGCCACAGGAGAAAAAGTACGGCAGGAAATAAATCCCAGCAAAAATATAATTTTGATTTGTAATAGTTTCATTTAGAACTCATCTCCTTTTCAATCAAAGCATCCTTTAATGCCCAACGTTCATCTACCCAACGTTTCATTTTCTTTGACATAGGTGCAAATTGTTCGTTTTCTTCGATGGGCACTTGTTCTCTTGGAATCACATCAATAAAAACTTTTAACTTTCGAATTTTACCAGACATCAAATCCAAAAAACTTGGGTTTTCAGTAGGATAAACAATAGTTAAATCAATAAAAGCATCAAGCGAATTTCTTAATGAAGTGGAAACAACTGAAATCCCACCACTGTGTGGACGAAGTAAATGTTTATAAGGATTTTTCTTCAATAACTTTGCCATACGCTCAGGTGTGCGCCTGTGTCCTTCCAAAAAGTTCAAAATCGAAAATGGCATTCCATTGAACTTTTCACAAACTTTTTTAACATTCTCCAAATCTTTTGTGGCAAGTTCTGGATTTTTTTTCAATTGTTCACGACTACTTCGTTTGACAAAAGGAAAATCTAATGCAAGCCATGCGTGACCGAGAACAGGAACATATTTTAAGGAATCTTTGATGAAAAAACGAATGAGGGGGATTTTCCTGTTTAAAACTGATTGAATGATATAAATATCCGACCAAGATTGGTGGTTACAGATGATCATATAACTTCCGTTTGGTTTCAAGCTTTGAAAATTTTCACCAACTACTTCGAATTGGACACCATATAAAAAACGAGAGATTCGGTAATTATTTTCGATCCAAGCCTCTCCTACTTTCACAAGCAGACGATCCCCAAATCTTCTTACAGATCCAGAGGTCAATAGTTTCCAAATATAAAGCGGATACATTGTAGGAATGATCCACAGTAAATTTAATAGAAACAAAATGTATGCAATGATTAATCCCAATTTAAACTCCTAAATCAAACGAAGTGCCGATGCCCAAGATGGTAACATCATCCATCATAGGGGTTTTTCCCCTAAAGTTATGAAAATGTTCCATCAGCAAATTTACAGTATCGACTAAACTTAATCCCAAACTCCTAGCAGTCAAAAAACTGGAAAGCAATTTGGATTCTCCGAGAAAATTTCCAACTTCATTTTCTTGTTCCAAATACCCATCAGAAATCATAAACAATCGATCTCCAAGCCCAAATGGCACTGAATTGTCTGTATATTCTACATCCTTTTCGAGACCTAACATTAAACCAGATTCACTTAAAGCCAATATCTCTGATTGATTGAGAACATATGGTTCGTTATGACCAGCTGAGGAATAAACAAGTTTATTTTCTTCCAAATTCAAATCAACAATGACAGCAGTAAATTGATTCGATTTTTTTCCGTAACGATCAATGAAAATCTGGTTCAATGCATACAATACATCGGATGGGTTTGAAACATTGTGTTTGATATGATCATACTCTGCCTTGATTGCCATCGTAATCAGTGCTGCTTGCACTCCATGCCCAATCGCATCAGCCAAAAACAATCTGATTTTGGATTTTTCCAAACGAATGACATCAAATATGTCTCCACCTACCTCAGCCATCGGCTCAAACTTTGAGGCAAAATCTAAATGTGCGATGTGTCTTAAGCCAAGTGGTAGAATATTTCGCTGAATGGTTTTGGCAGTTTCTAAATCTTCTTGGATGATTTTTAACGATTGAGTGAGTTTAGCAGTTCTTTCTTTAACCATCATCTCCAATGTTTCATTTTGTAAACGTAACTCTTTATTTTTCTGAATGAGAACTTGGTTTTCCCTTTGTTCCGCATTACGTATCCTTGCAGTTAATAACTTCAGAAGAGTTAAAGTCATTTCTGGACTTGTTTGGATCAGTCTATGAAAATCCACACGAGTTAAGGTGTATAAAGTAGATTTTTCTTTTGTTGTAATGTTTACTGTCCTTGGAGCAGAATCGATGAGTGAAATCTCTCCAAAATAATCGCCGGCGTTCAAATCCCCTATTACTAATATTTCTTGTTTCGTTTCGTCTAAGTATTTCCAAACCTCTACTCGTCCAGATTCAATAAAATAAAATGAATCACCTAACGAATATTGCTCGATCACCAAAGTATCAGGTCCAAACTCTACTTTTTTCATTTCCTTCTTTAGGAAACTTAAATCGACATTTGGTTTTTCTTCAGGACTCATACAATTCGAGTTCTATTCTTCTTCTCGATTGACAGCTTCTATGGTAAAAGCAGGTTTACAAAGAGACCAATACTCTGCATCTTCCGAAAATGGATTTGAATAACGAACTCTTGATCCTTTTTGGATCAAGATTGATTCCCCAGCAGATAAAATTAATACTTCGCCATCAACTTCAATTTGTTTTTTACCTCTTACCATCAGTGTCCACTCATCAAAGTTAGGTGTCTGGAAGGGTTCACCCCAACCAGGAGGTGCAATCATATGTGCAATTGATACTTCCTTAGTACTTGTAGATGGGATTCCAAAATGTTCCTCAATTGTTTTATTCCCAGGGACAGGTATAATCATTGGATTTTTTTGATGAAAATAACCCATACTAATTTCCAGGGAACCGAAAGGAAAATTTATGTTTAAGAAGGTCTTCTGTATAAGTCCACAAATTCCTTCTGATTGTTTTATCATAGGAAACAGGCGAACTATTCTTTGCCTTCTTTTTTACAAAGTATTTCCCTGAAACATTACTTATACTTGGTTCTGTTGCAAGGTAAATGGAAGTTTCTGCACCTTTCTCTTCCGAAATAGCAAAAATATTCTGTGCAAAGGTGATTAGCACTTTCGCAAGCCCTTCATTATTTTGTCCAAATTTTGTTTTCACAAAACCAGGGTGCAAACAGTTCACTGTAATTTTTGTTTGGTTTAGTCTTTCGGCTAGTTCATACGTGAAATAAATATTCATCAATTTGGATCTTTGGTATTGTTTCCATCCAGAATAATTGGATTCACCAAATATATCTTTAAAATCTAAGGTTACACCTTCATGAGCACGAGAGGCAACATTGATAATACGTGCTTGGCTTGCATTCTTAAGTGAAGGCAATAATCCAAGAGCCATGATAAAATAATTTAAGTGGTTTAAAGCAAAAGTGGATTCCAATCCTTCGTTAGTAACAGTTCTTTTATCAAAATACGCTCCTGCATTATTGAGTAAAACATCTATTTTAGGATGATTGTTTCGTATTTTTTCAGTCAAAACAAAAGTTTCTTTTGCCAGAGACAAATCACAAACATAGGAATGAACTTTCACACCATGAACTTGTAGACTATATACGAGAGCTGATAATTTTTCTGGATTTCGACCAACCAATATCAATTCATTCTGAGATTTTGCAAATGAATGTGCACAAACTCTACCGATTCCATCGGTTGCACCTGTTACTAAAATAATTTGACTCATATAAGAATTTCCTCGTTTTCCTTTTTTGGGAGACTAAATTGAAAAATAGACCCTGACATTCCATCACTATCAGCTGTTAATGTACCACCATTCACCGTTACAAATTCCGAACACAAGAGAAGTCCAATACCATTCCCAGTTTCTCCTTGGGTACCAACTGATTTAATCACTTCGCCAGGTTTAAATAATTTATCGATCGTAGTTTTAGACATTCCAACACCAAAATCTTTAACAGAAACCATCCAATGGTATCCGGTATCAATTACAGAAATCTCAATTTTACCATTTTGATGACTAAATTTCAATGCATTGGAGATTAAATTTCGAATCACAGTGATGATCATTCGATCATCACAATACACCATCGCATGATTTGGGATTTTGGTCTCAAAATGAATGTCTTTATTTTTTGCACTTAAAGCAAACAAATCAAGGCATTCTAAAACGATTGAATCCAATCGGTAAAAATTTGGTCTAAATTCTTCTTGTCCTCGTTGTAACTTAGACCATTCTAAAAGATTTTCCAGGAGAGAAAAAACAGATTCTGTTGCATCAAGTAAAGACTGTGTCATACCGGCTAACGCATCTTCTTTTTTCTTCATATCCTCGTTTAATACTTTGAGTAACATTTTTATGCCAGCCAAAGGACCACGTAAATCATGTGAGATGATCGATAAAAATCGATCTTTGGTTCCATTGGCAACAAGAAGCTCACGGTTCACGTTTGCCATTTGTTTTTCTAAATTTCTTTGCTCTGTATTATCACGGAATACAAGAACCATACCGATTTTTTTCCGATTCGAATCTCGAATCTGTTTTGCAGTGACTTCCCAGTACTTCGAATCTATTTCCCATATCCATTTGGTGATTGTCTTTTTAATGGATAAATTGTCCAATTTTGTAATGAGTTCTGGTGTATGTTGGAAAAAAGCTTGGTGAGGGAGTAAGGCTACATTCTTATCTTTTACACAAAATAAATTTTCAGCCGAACTATTCCAATCGACTACGCGATGATTAAAATCTAAAATGACAACTGCTTCATCAAGTTCATCTACAATTTCACTTCTCACAAGTGGTACCAAATCAAACATTCGATAGTATCCAATTGCAAAGAATATCATGATTGCCTGCATTGTGCACATAACGCCCGTTATATTCATTCCAGGCAAAGGACGAATCCCCATTTTATGTAAAGCTGCTGCGATCCAAATAAACAAAAAGGAAACAAGAATTAGTAAGTAACGGTTACGTTCTGTCGATTTGGATTGAAAAATCCCTCTAATGAGGAGTAATGCGACAAATACTGACCAAAAAAAAGAAAGTAAATAAGAGGCAATGAAACCACCTATATTTGTTTCTTGAATCCATTGGATACGGCCTCCCACATTAATGAGATAGGTATCGAGTGTTAAAGTTTTAAAGATAGGATCTAATACACATACAGCCACAGTAAATAGAGGCTGAAGTAATAATAGTACCCAGAAACGTTTTGTGAGTAAATGTTGGTTGTTTGTAAACTCAATTGAGACTAATACCATACCAACATTGGCAATGGCAACACCTATGTACAACAAACTAATGAATGTTCGGTGTAAGTTTGTACTGATGTAAACAAAATCAAGTCCATAGAATCCAGTCCAAATCATAGAACCGAAAACCAAGATTAATAAATATTTAACTAAATTGAGTCGAAAGGATTTTAATACAAATAGCCCCAATCCAAGATTGAAGCCAAATGCTAGGAAAAGAAGTACACTATATGGATGGAATTGCCACAAACTAAGTCTCGTCGTTACTCAACATTTCGCAGTTACCATCAAAAATAACTCCATCTGCTATTTGTAATTTTGCAGTGCGAATGTTGCCTTGGACTTTTCCTGTTGATAACATCTCTAATCTTTGAGTTGCCGTCACATTTCCAATGATGGTTCCACCAACAACAACGGTTCCCGCTTTGATGTTTGCTTTTACACGAGCACCTTCGCTGATCACCAAGTATCCATCTGAAATGATTTCACCAGTGAAATCACCAGAAATTTGAAGTGGTTTTTTAAAAGCTAAGGTTCCGCTAAAAGCAGTTTCCTTTCCTAAGATGGTGGCAATGACTCCGTGTTCTGTGATGGTAGGTTGCATTTCTTTTTTTGACATAGTTCCTATTTTGTTTTCATGTTATACACCCCATCCCAATCTTCAGGAGGAGGATCTGCGATGTAATCATCACAACGTTCAATATAAAGTTTGGAAGGACCGTCTCCAGGATGGATCGCTAATGCTTTTTTGAATTCTTCTTTTGCTTCTGCAAATTTACGAGATTTGTACAAAGTAAGTCCTTGGTTATAATGTACAAGCACTGACTTCATTTTATCACTAACGATCATTTGAGCTCCTTATAGAATACGACAACGGCGGTTGAATAGTGGTCAGCATGGCTAATGGACACCGAACTACCTGTAAATCCTTTCTCACGGAAAAACTTCTCAGTTTTCCCATGGATGACTAGCGTTTTTTTCCCAAAATTGGTTCCAGCTAGCTCAATCTCGCGCATATCGGCAACCTCACCAGGTTCCAAGTTCAGGGCTTTGATGACCGCCTCTTTGCATGCAAATCTTCCAGCTAAAAAAGGCACCGGGTCTTTGTGTTTGTGACAGTATTCGACCTCATCATCGGTGAAAACTCGTTTCAAAAACCGATCCCCATGTTTTTGTAATAATTCTCGAATTCGTTCGTTTTCGACAATGTCGTTCCCGACTGATAACATAAGTAGATTTATTTACGCCGAAGTTCCATGAGTCGAGCAAATAATCGGTTGTTTTCCTTGTGGTAAGGCCGTCTCAACTTCACTCGCTCCGAATAATCAAAGGCAGCCCCAAAATCACCATTGGCAAATAAGGCTTCGGCGATATAAAACAAAGTCAAACTATCAGATGGATTTTTTTGGATGTATGTAACTGCAAACTGTAGTGGGAAAACAGACATCCTATGCTCTGTGTATAGATAGATTTTTTGAAAGGAGAGCGGGGCTTCGTGGATATTTGGATAATGAGATGAAATCATTTTTTCAACTTCGACCCAAAGTTTTTGTTTATACAAAGTCAGAGCTCGCAAATAAACAATGTGTTTTGGATGGGATTTTGGTATGTTAATTTCTGAACCGACGCCAGTATACTCTACACGTATCAATGAAAGGTCGTCGATTAACTCTCCTTGTTTTTTAATCGCATCTCGAATTAAATTTAAATCCCCCATCCCTTCTTTGGCAGTTTTTAGAAATAATTCATCATCTTCATTCACTTCCATTTCTTGTTCAGAGCCAATGAGAATATCATCTCTTCCGTCTGAGCCAATGAGCAGGATATCTCCCTTTTCCATTTGGAAAGTATTGATTTGAAGATTTTTCTTTGAAGCAAGTAAGCCAAGTTTCGCACATACATAGTTATGTGGGAGGAAAAACGTTTTATCATTTCTATAGATAACTGGACGAGGGTGTTCCGCGTTCAAAAAATAGAAAAATCCTGTTTCATCATCAATCAAACAAAGAAACATCGAGATCAACATGGAACCATCAAACGTTACTAAGGTATTGTGCAATTCAAAGTAAGCACTACTCACCCACTTTTCAGGAGTCATATCCTTTGATTCTTCAGATTGTCCATTTCGTTTGATGATTGCTTCAAATACTGAACCAATGACAAGGGCACCACTTGCTCCCTGCATAGACTTACCCATTGCATCTCCGTTCAAAACAACAATGTATTTTTTATTTTGCAATTGAATGGAAGAAGAGACACATAAATCCCCGCCAATTTCAGAATTCCATTGTTTATAACTAAACTTTTTCTTTTGTTCCGTTAAGAACTGGATATTCATATTCGAAGATTCAGCATGATTTTGTGTCAAAGGTTCAATCAACAAAGAAGCAAGAAAATAATCACCATCCTGCTGTTCTTTTAACCCCTTAACTTCCGTTAAAGCAGAGTTTAACTCTTTTGTCCTTTCATCAACCTTTTGCTCCAAGTTGGTGTAAAGTAAAGAGTTCTCAATAGAAACCGCAATTTGCGAAGAAAGAATTTTTAGAATTTCTACTCTCCCTGGCGTAAATGCATCCGTGGTTAAATTATTTTCTAGATATACAATTCCAACTACAGTGCCATGACTCAAAATTGGATAACATAACAAAGATTTTGGTAGATATGATTTCACATATGGATCATTTTTAAATTCCCCTTCTCTGGCTGCATCACCACAAATGACAACAACTCCTGTACGAACCACATAACCGATGATTTGTGTTGGAATTTTATTTTGGTGAATTGTTGTAATCGCTTGAGAAAAATCCAATTCAAATGGAGAATCCGAATAAACAGAAACTGATTCTGTTTCTAAATTGGATTCGGCAATCACTTGCCATTTTGAATCAAAATTCAGAATAAAATACCCACGTTCTGCACCAGCATTCTCAAGGATAATCTTCATCATTTTTTCTAGTAAACGATTCAATTGTATTTCACCTGAAATCGTTTGAGATGCTTTGATGACCGTATTGATATCTAAATTTGATCCACCATCTCCAAAAATATCTTTTGTTGTACTAAACAAGGAAACATTATCCGTAGAATCTGTTCTGAAATTCCTTCCAATGTATTTCTTTAAGGAGATATGATCTGCTTCTAACTGTTTTACCTTAGAAATAAAACCGTATTTGCCATAACGATAATGTGCTTCCACAAGGTGTAGATTACTATATTGATCAAAACCAGTATCTCTCCACATTCTGACCAAAATCTCATTTGCAATTGCTTCTTCTAGAATATATGCAGATTCTCTTGCCGAAGTAATTGCTGCTTTACAAGCGACAACAGCTTCCGATTTTTTATTACTTAAATATAATTCAATTGCAGAAATAATCTCAAATTTATGACCAAAATTATCTGGAGAATTTTTTGCCCATACCTTCAATCGTTTTGAAAATGTTTTTAGGCGTTTCAATAAATCCTTTCGATTGATTGATTCCGTGTATTTTGGATTTGATAACAATTCGTAAACGACGAGTGCTCCAAAAAAAACATGTTCAGGAACAAACATCATTGCAAAAACCCCACCCTCTAATCCATCTAATTTGAGAGAAAATTGATATGCTTTTTGTATATCTCCTAAAAAGTATTCTAACCTCAGTTTACATAAATAATAATCAAATAACGCATTTGCGTTACCATATGTTTTCCATTCTTTAACGTTTTCTGATTCTAAAAAATATCGACCTTCCAAACTCAAAGGATCAGATGTTTCACCTCGCATATTTTCAACAATTTGCATATTCAAACGATGAACTTGGTAAGCATGGTGTTGCCTCAAACTTAGGAGTGAGGCATCATAACGAAGTTGGCTTTTGTATAAATCATCCAAGTTTTCTCGGTATAATAATCCTTGGAAATGGATGTTATTTAAAGAATAGGATGCATATTGTAGATCACCTGTTTCCATGCCCGCAAGGAAACTATCCCAAAAAATACTTTTACCTTCTTTTGCATGATTTTTCCAAGGAAGAATCATACAAGCATACATAAATAAGGTTCTACATTTGAATGATTTGGCATCCAGTACATCAATTAATTTGATTCCTAACTTACCAAACTTATACCCAGAATCATAATCACCAAGCCCAGATCCTTGGATCATGCCCATCGCTGAAAAACCAAATGCACTTAGTTCACAAAGCCCATATAACAATGTATAATTGACCATTTTGAGAACAATCACTGGGAATAGGTTTGGATCTGCTAAAAAAGATGGTGCGATACAAGCATTGAGTAACCGCATGATTGCCAGATATTTTGGGTCTGTTGCAATTGGCAAAAATTCCAATTCTTCAATTGGTTTTCTTCCTAATCGAAATTTGAATTTTACGATTTCTTTTAATGGTGACAGTGCAGAAGCATTTTTCGGCAACCTAACACCTAATAATCGAAGTGCTTGCTTCAATGTAACCAATACTTCTTTCATTTTGTTTTGAGTGACAAGCATTGAAGTTTGTAACTCATAAACTAAAATTTTATCTAAATCTGTTTTTGCATGTTTCAGAATATGATTGAAACTTTTTTCTGCTTTTTCAAAATTTTTAGACAGATAAGCTGATCTTGCATAAGCTAAATGAAGTTTGAGTGTGTTTTCGTATTGATGATTCCACTCATCTTCTAACATCAATCCAACCATACGTTCAAAAAAACTGAATGCTGCATCATATGCAGATGAATTGAGTGCTTTAAACCCTGCTCTTTCGTTTAAAGTGCGTAATTGGACCAATTCCTGGTCTTTTGTAATTTGAGAAGCACCTAAATTGAGTTGGTTTACAATCGTGAATAAATGATCGTCTAGTTTGTATTTATAAAGAATTGAAAGATACGTTTTCCCAATTTTATAATGTAACTTCGATTTTTCTTCCGGAGAAATGATTTTATAAATCGCTTCTCTGATTTTATCATGAGTAAAATTGGCATCATCTAAACCTAATATCAGGAATTCTTCGTTTGCTAACGCAACCAAATCCATCGATGCCAAATGAAAAGGTCTCTCCGCAATCGTCGCATAAATATCATGTCGAAACCAGTTTCCTATACATGCAGTTAATTTTAATGCTTCGATTAATTCTGGTGGTTGCAGGTAAATTTTATCGATGATCAAATCAATTACATTCTCAGAAATATTGACTGTATTGATTTTTTCCTTATCCCAAACCCATCGATTTTCAGAAAATTGGATATAAGATCTTTCATAAAGATTCTTAAACATTTCATTTACGTGGAAAGGATTTCCCTTTGTTTTTTTCCAAATGATTTCAGAAATCCCTTTAATTTCTGATTCAGGTAATGATAATGTATCCGAAACAAGTATCGAAATATCAGATTCTGTTAGTGGTTCTAATCGAATTTCAGTGATGGAAGTTTTTGTTTCCCGAAGTTCTTCCAACATTCGAAAAAATGGATCCGTGGGACTTACTTCATTATCTCGGTACGATAAGATGATAAAAAAATACGAAATTTCAGGATCGGTGATTGCTTCTTTTAATAAAAGTATACTAGAAGAATCTGCCCACTGTAAATCATCTAAAAACATCACCACAGGATGTTCTTTTGTACACACTGTTCGCAAAAATTTCCTAAAAACCAAATGAAATCGATTTTCTGTTTCTACCGTATCCAATTCTGGTGGAGTTTCTACGTCTCCCAATAATTGAGCAAGCTCAGGCACTACATCGATGATCAACTTAGCGTTTGCACCTAAGGTTTGGGTTAGGATTTTTTTCCATTCTTTTACAGAAGTTTCATTTTCAGATAACAACTGTTTCACCAATCCTTGTAATGCAAGATTGATGGCACGATAAGGAATCGATTTTTTATATAAATCAAATTTACCTGTCGTAAAGTAAGCACGTTCTATTGTAACTGGTTTTTGGATTTCGTTTATTAAAGCCGACTTTCCAATCCCTGAACGTCCTGAAATTAAGAAGGTTTCTATTTTACCTTCCGTTGCATTTAGAAATTTTTCTTCAAAAGTTTTAAGTTGTGACTCTCTACCATATAACTTTTTTGGAATTTGGAAACGAGAAGATTTATCATTTTTTGCCAACTCCATTTGAAAGGAATCTAAATCTTCTTTTCCATTTTCTAACAAGACAGATTGAATTGTGATTAAATCAGAAAGTAATCCAGTCGCAGTTTGGTAACGATCTTCTGGATTTTTTTCCAAAAGTTTCATGATTAGATCTGATAAGATTTTCGGAGCATTACTCCTTTCCTTTGGAGGTAATGGGATTCTAGCCAAATGTGCATGGACCATTTCCAAACTATCAGTGTATAAAAATGGAAGTTCACCAGTGATGAGTTGGTATAAGGTTACACCTAACGAATAAAAGTCTGTGCGGTAATCAACAGTCCGGTTCATTCTCCCAGTTTGTTCTGGAGAAATATGTGCCAGTGTACCTGTTAAATTTTGGTTCATCGGAAGATAAAAACTTCTATGAGTTAACATCGTTGCCGAGCCAAAATCAATAATCTTCAATTCGCCAGTTTCAGGATGATATATGATATTCTGTGCTTTGATATCGTTATGAACCACTTTCGCTTTATGAATGTCTGAAAGTGCACGACAAATCTCGATTGAGATATTTAAAAATGTATGGAGATTGCTATATTTTCCACTTAATTGAAGTTTAGCGAGATCAGTGTATTCGATATGAGGAAAAACGATCGCAACTGTGTTTTGGTAAGATTCAAAACTTAAAGGTTTTAAGGTGTAGTTTGAATCTATTGATTTAAGAATTTCAAATTCATTTTTAAATTTTGTAATTTCGTGATTATCAGGATAATCTCTATTTAATAGTTTCACAACAACTGGAGATTTTTTATCATCTTCTCCAATATAAACAGAACTCCTTTTTCCTAAATGGAGTTCTTTTGTTACTTTGTATTTTCCAATCGTAAACAAATAAAATCCTTATCTAGCCGTTTTTCCGCCATCTACTGGGATGACAGCACCAGTGATAAAAGCAGCTCCATCACCAGACAACCATACACAAGTTTTAGCAACTTCCTCAGGAGTAGCCATCCGACCTAAGGCATAAGATTTCATTCTTTCTTTTTTAACTTCTTCTGGATTTGGTACATTGGCATAAAATACATCATCCATTTCAGTTTGAATTCCGCCTGGACAAAGCGCAATGACTCGAATCCCTTGGGCACCATATTCTAAAGCTGCAGATTTAGTCAGTCCTATGATTCCATGTTTTGACATCGAATAAGGGCCGGCTTTTTCTTTTCCACGTAAACCCAATGCAGAAGAAACATTGATGATCACACCACCATTTCCTTGTTTGATAAACTGTTTTAATTCAAATTGCATTGATAAAAAAGTACCTTTCAGATTTACATCCATTACAGAATCAAAAATATCTAATGGATAATCAGCTGTCGTTTTAAGGACTCCTGAAATTCCTGCATTATTGACTGCTACATCGATTTGGCCATATTTTTCTATGATAGTTTCTACAAAATTACGAACTGCTTCCGATTGTGTGACATCACATTTGAAAAAGATACCTTCCCCACCTTGTTTTTCCAGTAAGGCGAGAGTATCTTCCCCTTCTTGTTTTCTGCGACCACAAAAACCAACCACATAACCAGCGTTTGCATATTCTAATACAATCGCTCTACCTAATCCGGAAGTTCCACCAGTAACTAAGGCAACTTTTTTCTTTTTCATTGGATTTCCCTATCTTCTATCAATCTTCCATACCGATTGATTGCTTCCTTTACATTTGCCCTGTCTAGATCAGATATTTCTTCAAAACGAAATCCAGCAAAAAACATGTCTTCATTATTATCGTCTTCTTTTACCCATAATAAAATACAAGTTCCGTGTACGAAACCAACAATATCAAAATGCATGAAAAATTCTAGTTGTTGCTCTGTGGACAATGTTCCCGGATGGATTCCTGAGCAGCGCACCATAAAGCCAGAATTTGATATATTTTCGATTGTTGAGACAATATTCCTTCCATTTTCTCGAATGGAAATGTTGTTCTTAAAACGATCCAAAATCCGAAACCTTGGATCAATTTCATATACTTCTTCCTGTGTGCTTTTTAAGCGTTTGTATACCTTTAGAGGCAAAATACTCGCGGCCATTTCAATTTTCGTAATTTCTTGGTTCTCTTGGTAGGCTGTAATGGCGAGTTTTGAGTAGTTCCAATACCCAGATTTACTATATTTAACTTCTTTTGCTTTCACCCTAAGTTTGATGGGCATATTCATTTTTGCATATTGCAAAAATTCAGAATTTAGATATAACAATAAAAAGGTGACATCATCAAAAGGGACTTTCCCAAACATATGATTACATGCAATTCCCAATTGCCTTGCTGCTTCTACAATCTGCATACCTGAAATGTGTTTTAAATTGGGTGGTGAATAATATTTATGAGTTGAAGGGACATACAAATTTGCAAAAAATGTGTCCCTCTTTGGAATCTCTGGGAATCTTTCAAAGATGGCAGAGATCATCGATTTTTCTACATTGCCTACATAATAATCTCTACGTTTGACAAGTTGTAAGATTTTAATCTCATCAGCTTCTGTCACTTGGTCATTGAGTACATATTGTTCGATTTCTGTATCAAAATGATAAAATTGGCTTAAGAATTCTCTACCTGAATCATCTATATTCGCTTCATTTAAAATACGATCTGCAGATTCTTTGCGAATCCTAGAAGGAATTGTTTTTAATTGATAATAACTTCCGGACGCATCACTTCTTTTTATATAATAGAATAAAAGAAATTCCTTTTCTTCATCTTTCAGTTTTGGTAAAACAACATTTTCCATGAGATCTGCCAAAATCATCCGTGGCAGTGCTCTTCTTATATTGGAAACAAAACTATCTTCTTGGTAATAAGTGCGAGTGTAACGTTTATCGAGAGGTAAAACAGTGGGGAGTTCTTCTTTTTCGGAAACCTTCATTTGTATCAACCAGGAATCTACTTTAGGATTAGTCCGTAGATTCCAATGGGATACCTTTCAAGGCAAGTAATTTAACATCGATTTGTCAAAATTATGGCAATTTCACCTAACGACAGTTACGGAACATGGTGCGTAATGTACAACTCGATCAGAGACACTTCCCATGATGAATCTGCCTAAAATTCCATGGCCACGGCTTCCAATCACAATCAAATCAACTTTTTCTTTTTCTGCTAATTTGCAAATTTCTTCAGCAGGGTATCCTTCTAATACAACACGATTCCATTTTACAGTTGTCTCGTCTAAAATTGGATGGATTTTTTCAAATCGTTGTTCCGAAATCCATTTGACTCGATCCTTTCCTGGAGGTGCTGCATCGTAATAACCAGGGAGTGGTCCGAAATCCTCGATGACTTCTACTACATAACAGATTGCATTACTAGCCTTGGCTAATGCCAATCCAAATTCTAAAGCCTTTGCCGAACTTGGTGAACCATCGATGGGGATGATCAGTTTTTGTATTAATTTTTCCATACGTAAATCCTACCACGATCCGTGAAGATAAGAAAGAGAAATTCCTTTGATAATTATCATATCGATATGCGTGTTCCTTCAGAACTCAAGAATCATATCGCATAGAACATCCAATTCGAAAAGAGTGAAATTATTTTTTCCGGCCGTCATCTTCTTTTGTGAGATAATAAGCAACGAGGATGGGAATGGTTGTGACTAAAATCACAAACACAGCCACCACATTGGTCACTGGCCTTTGCCTTGGACGAATGAACTCAGTTAACATCCAAATGGGGACAGTGGATTGTTGGCCTGCTGTAAACGTTGTTACAATTACTTCATCAAATGACAAAGCAAAGGATAACATCCCTCCCGCAAGTAATGCAGTTGCGATATTCGGAAGTATCACAAAACGAAACGTTTGACATGGATTTGCACCTAAATCCATAGATGCTTCCACCATAGAATGAGAACTCCTTCGTAATCTTGCTAGAACATTATTATAAACAGTTACGATACAAAAGGTAGCATGTGCAATGACAATCGTCCAAGTGCTAAATGGAATTCCAAAGAGAGACATAGCCGACCGAAGGGAAATTCCTGTCACAATGCCTGGGAGAGCAATAGGTAAAATCACAAGAAAGGAAATGATTTCTTTTCCAAAAAATTGGCTTCGGTATACTGCCAGGCTTGCCAGTGTTCCTAGTAAAATTGCAATGAATGTTGAAATTAAGGCAACTTGGGAAGAGAGTATGATTGCTTCCCAGATATCATTACGTTCCCATGCAACACCAAACCACTTCGTCGTGAATCCTGGTAGAGGAAATTGAAACGTTTTTTCATCCGTCGAAAATGCATACATGATGATGATGAGAATCGGTATATGAATGAATAAAAAACCGAAGATAGTGGCAGTTTTTAATCCAATTGATCCTAAGTTCCATTTAGAGCGCATCAAAAGCTCCTAACCGTTTAGCGATTGTTAAATACACCATCATAATTACAATGGGAACTACAGAAAATGCAGCGGCAAGTGGAATGTTCCCCGCAGTTCCTTGGTGGGTGTAAACAGCCATCCCGATAAAATAACTCGAATTCCCAATAATTGTAGGAATGATATAATCACCGAGTGTTAATGAAAACGTAAAAATAGAGCCTGCAACGACGCCAGGAAATGCCAAAGGTAGAATGACTTTTCGAAAGGTTTGTGCCGGCCCTCCTCCTAAATCAGAAGAAGCTTCTAAAAGTGTTTTTGGAATTCTTTCTAAAGATGCCTGAATGGGTAAAATCATGTACGGTAACCAAATGTATACGAATACCAAAAACATTCCTATATAAGAGAATGATAAGGAACTGCCTCCGATAACAGGGATGGAAAGCACAACATCTAACAAGTGTAATAATCCCAGTTGGTCCAAACACCATGTAAGGATACCTTCTTTGGCCATAATCAGTTTCCACGAATACACTTTTACAAGGTAACTGGACCATAAAGGCAACATAACACCCAAATATAAAATTGGTTTTAATTTGGGTCCTGCATTCATTGCCATATAATAAGCAATTGGGAAAGCAATGATCGCACTTACAACAGTGACCGTAAATGCCATTGTTGTTGTCCGAATGATAATATCCCAATTGGTACTTTGCCGGAATAAATCATAATAGGATTCTAAAGTAAATTCTCGTTTGATGACACCCGAGAATGAATCAACAGAGAAAAAACTTTGGATGAGGAGTGTAAACAAAGAACCTAAGTATACTACACCAAGCCAAATAACTAGAGGTGATAATAACAAAAAAAGTGCCAAACTCTTCCTGTAAAACAAAAAGGTGACGAATCTATCAATAACATTTGTCATTTTGATTCCCTTATAACAAATGCATGTCGGAATCTTTCCAACCTACTAAAACTTCTGAACCAACTGCAATATGGTCTGCAGAAATTTTTAAGTTTTGAGTGGATGCAATGATCCGAGATCCATTAGGAGTTTCAAAGTGCATTTTGGAAGTTGCACCAGAGTACACTTGGCTTTTTAAAATTGCCTTAAAGGTTCTATATCCAGAAGAATGGTTATCTTCTTTTGCATTTGCAAAAACATGGACTCGTTCTGGACGGATCATCATCTTACCTTCATGACCTGTGAGTCGTTTTGTTTCCTCTAGCGATAAGATATTCGAAGTTCCAACAAAGTTGGCAACAAACTCCGTTTTAGGGCGGTTGTACAATTCTTCAGGAGTTGCAATTTGCTCCACCTTACCTTTGTTAAAGACAGCGATACGATCTGACATCGAAAGTGCTTCTTCTTGGTCGTGGGTCACAAAAATAAATGTGATACCTACTTCTTTTTGAATGGCTTTAAGCTCCAACTGCATTTCTTCCCGCAGTTTTAGATCAAGAGCTCCCAATGGTTCATCGAGTAACAATACACCTGGTCGGTTGATGAGTGCCCTTGCAAGTGCAATCCTCTGTCTCTGACCTCCCGATAATTCTGATGGTTTTCGATTTCCGACATCGGGGAGGCGAACCATCGCGAGCATTTCAGAAACACGTTTTGTTATCTCGGCACTTGGAAGTTTTTTAATTTTTAAACCATACCCCACGTTTTCCGCAACAGACATATGTGGGAACAAAGCATAATCTTGGAAGACTGTATTGACATTTCTTTTGTAAGGAGGGATGCCCGTGACATCAACTCCTTCCAAAAGAACCCTTCCTGAACTAGTATCTTGAAAACCCGCCACCATTCGAAGGCAGGTTGTTTTACCAGACCCAGAAGGGCCTAACATCGAAAAAAACTCACCTTTTTTAATCCCAAAGGAGACATCATCTACCGCTATGAATTGGTCGAATTTCCTTGTTACATTTTGAAACTCAACATCGTAAACTTGGTCCATTCTATCTCCTTTAGAACTCTTATGATGTTAGGATTTTATTTACTTCCAATAATGGAAATATAATCTTCTGCCCATTTTTTATAAGGCACACATTTTCTTCCACCGGAACAATCTTCTTTTGGAGTTCTCCAAAAAGAGATTTTTTCAAAGTTATTGAATCCATTCACTGCACAACCAGTGTCCCCAAGTAAAGCATTTCCTTTACAAGCAGCAGGAACAGAAGGAACAGATCCAAACCAAGATGCTAAATCACCTTGCACTTTTGGAGAAAGAGAGTGTTCCATCCATTTATAAGCACAGTTTACATGTTTAGAATCTTTGTGTAACATTGTACTATCTGCCCAACCAGTAGCCCCTTCTACAGGAACGATGGATGATACAGGTTGTTTTTCACTCACTAGTAAATTGACTTGGAATGGCCATGTGGAAGAAGCAACTAAACCTTCTTTTTTGAAATCATCCACTTGGACCATTGCATCGTGCCAGTATTTTGGAACAAGTTGTCTTTGTTTTTTTAATAACTCAATGACAGCTGTATATTGTTTTTCATCCAATTCGTAAGGATCTTGGATTCCGAGTTCTGGTTTTGCTACTTTTAAAAAGAGTGCAGCGTCAGCGATGTAAATTGGACCATCAAATGCTTGTACTCTTCCTTTGTTAGACTTTCCATCAGGTAAAACTTGTTCTTCAAATACAACATTCCAACTTGTTGGAGCTTTTTTGAAAACTTTTGTGTTGTACATAAGTACGTTTGGTCCCCATTGATAAGGAACGCCGAAATGTTTACCATCTACAGTATGCCAAGGAGCATTTTGTAAACGTGAGTCTACGTTTTTCCAACTTGGGATCAAATCAATGTTAATCTCTTGGACTTTTCCACCTGCAACTAATCGAAGTGATGCGTCACCTGAAGCAGTTACCAAGTCAAATCCACCTTCATTCATAAGTGCTACCATCTCATCAGATGTAGCGGCAGTTTTTACATTTACTTTACAGCCTGTATTTTTTTCAAATTCAGTGACCCAGTCATATCCTTTGTCTGTCTCACCACGTTCAATGTAACCTGGCCAAGCAACGATGGAAACTTCTCCCTCGCCTTGTCCAATTTCTGAAACCTTTGTTTCTTTTTTACCGCAGGTTACCGCTAAAGCGATCGAAAGAACTGCTGTAAAAAAAACCACTCGTTTGTATGAATCGAATTTCATAAACCTATGTGCTCCTGGTTTTACTTATGTCAGGCATTAGATACCAAAAATTCAAAATTAAGCAACCAATTCTGAAGTTTTCAAAAAAAAGGTAGGAATTTTTATGAGGCACGGTTTCTGTGAAAGCGTAGGTTTCTCATGAAATACATCAAAGACAAAGACCTTTTTCGCCAGGAAAATTTCATCGGTGGGGTTTGGTGCCCTGCAGAAAACAAAAAAGAAATTTTAGTACATAACCCTGCCACAGGGGAAACCATCGGGAACATCCCACATGCGACAGAAAAAGACACGCTTCTCGCAATTCGTTCAGCCAAAGATGCGTTTGTTGATTGGAGAACGAGACCTGCCAAAGAACGTGCTGGGATCCTCCGCAAATGGTTCCAACTCATGATGGACCACCAAGAAGACCTAGCTCTCATAATGACACAAGAACAAGGAAAACCTCTAACGGAAGCTAGGGGAGAAATTGCTTATGCAGCCTCGTACATTGAATGGTTCGGTGAAGAAGCAAAACGATCTTATGGAGATCTGATCCCTTCTCACAGAAGGGATACAAGGATACTTGTACTCAAAGAACCGATTGGAGTTGTGGGAACTATCACACCTTGGAATTTTCCTGCGGCAATGCTTGCAAGGAAAGTAGCTCCAGCACTAGCCGCAGGTTGTACGGTTGTCTCAAAACCATCAGAACTCACTCCCTATTCAGCTCTCGCAATGGCAGTTCTTGCAGAACGAGCAGGACTCCCAAAAGGAGTATGGAATGTGTTAGTTGGGGATCCTATCCTCATTGGCAAAACGATTTTGGAAAGTAAAGAGGTTCGAAAACTTAGTTTTACTGGTTCCACAAAAACAGGCATTTATTTAATGGAAAAATCGGCCGCCACATTAAAAAAGCTTTCACTTGAGTTAGGTGGTAATGCTCCTTTTATCGTTTTTGAAGATGCAGACTTAGATGAAGCAGTGAAAGGTGCAATGTTATCCAAATACAGAAATACAGGACAAACCTGTGTTTGTGTGAATCGTTTTTTAGTGCATTCATCTGTTGCAGAGTCATTTTCGAAAAAACTTGCTGAAAAAACAAAAGAGTTGGTTGTTGCCAACGGTATGGAACCTAATGCAAGCCAAGGCCCACTTATCAATGAAGCCGCAGTGGAAAAAGTAAAAACTCATATCCAAGATGCAGTCAACAAAGGTGCAAAAATTTTAATCGGAGGGAACACACATCAATTAGGTGGAAACTTTTTTGAGCCAACCGTTTTGTATCCAGTGAACTCATCCATGATGGTGACTAAGGAAGAAACTTTTGGCCCAGTATCTTGTATCCAAACCTTCCAAACAGAAGAAGAAGCCATCAAACTCGCAAACGACACAGACTTTGGCCTCGCATCCTATTTTTACACGAAAGACATGGCCCGTATTTTTAGAGTCGCCGAACAGCTAGAATATGGAATGGTAGGCATTAACGAAGGGATCATTTCCTCAGAACAAGTCCCTTTTGGGGGAGTCAAATTCTCAGGTATGGGACGAGAAGGCTCCAAATACGGTCTCGATGATTATACAGTAACCAAATATCTCTGCCTTGGAGGAATCAAATGACGGGCAATCAAAAACAAACAAACAAAACTCTATGGGAAAGAAGATTAAAAAACGTTCCTCGAGGAGTCACTACCGCCTACCCTGTGTTTGCTGAAAAAGCAAAAAATGCAGAAATTTGGGATATTGAAGGGAAACGATTCATTGATTTTGGTGGTGGGATTGGAGTTCAAAATACGGGGCATTGCCATCCAAAAGTAGTCTCTGCCATCCACAAACAAGTGGACAAGGTGCTCCACACTGCGTTTCAAATTATGCCATATGAACCGTACATTGATCTCTGTGAAAAACTAAATGCCAAAGCTCCGATTGAAGGAGAAGCCAAAACAATTTTGTTTTCATCTGGTGCGGAAGCATTAGAAAATGCGGTCAAAATTGCAAGGGCAGCTACAGGAAGACCAGGGATCATTAGTTTTCTCGGTGGATTTCATGGTAGAACAATGATGGCTCTTGCCTTAACAGGAAAAGTAGTTCCCTATAAAAAAGGATTTGGACCTTTCTCGAGCGATGTGTATCACATTCCTTTCCCCATGGAATACCATGGAGTCACAGAAGACGATTCCATCAAAGCTCTGAACAACTTATTCAAAGCAGACATTGACCCGTCCCGCGTAGCAGCCATTGCCATTGAACCAGTGCAAGGTGAAGGTGGATTTTACATTGCATCTCCTGGTTTTTTAAAAAAACTTAGAGCGATTTGTGATGAACACGGAATTTTACTGATTGCCGATGAGGTGCAGTCAGGTTTTGCAAGGACAGGGAAACTTTTTGCCATTGAACATTCGGGTGTCAAACCAGACCTCATCACAACCGCCAAATCTCTTGCAGCGGGAATGCCACTCTCAGCTGTGATTGGAAAAACATCCATTATGGATTCTGTAGAACCAGGAGGCCTTGGCGGAACCTATGCCGGAAATCCGGTCGCATGTGCAGCAGGAATTGCGGTTATGGACCTCATCGAAGAAGAAGGGATTTTGGAAAAATCAACTCAATTGGGATCCATGTTAGTGAAGGAACTAAATGAAATCAAAAAATCCAACACAAACATTGGCGAAATACGTGGATTAGGTGGGATGGTTGCCTTTGAACTTGTTGAAAACGGTGATGCCAATAAACCTTCTGCTGATATGGCAAAAAAATTAACAACAAAAGCCTTAGAACATGGACTTGTTTTACTTTCTTGTGGTGTTTACGGAAACGTAATTCGAATTTTAGTTCCTATCACAGCAGAGGAATCAGTCGTGAAAGAAGGTCTAAACATCATAGCAAAATCATTAAAGGAAATCTAACCCAGGTATGAAACAGTATAAACTTTGGATTGATGGGAAATGGGCAAACTCTACTGGCGGAAAACCAATGGATATCGAAGATCCTGCCACTGGAAAAAAAATAGCAACTGTAATTGATGCAAGTGTGTCCGATGTAGACAAAGCAGTTAAGGCCGCACACAAAGCCTTTTATGACGGCAGATGGTCTGGACTGACACCAAGTGAACGTTCCAAAGCAATTTGGAAATTGGCAGACCTTTTGGAAGAAAAAACAAAAGAGTTTGCAAAATGGGAATCTCTCAACGCTGGAAAACCATACAAAAACTTAAGTTTGGCGGGAGACATTCCTTTTGCCATTGATAACATTCGTTTTTTTGCAACCGCAGCACGTGATGTTCATGGAAGCCGTGCGAATGAATACCAACCTGGTTATACATCCATTTTACGTAGAGAACCAGTAGGTGTTGTCGGCCAAATTGCTCCTTGGAACTACCCACTCCTTATGGCTGTTTGGAAGTTTGGCCCAGCACTTGCCGCAGGTTGTACCCTCATCTTAAAACCGGCACCAGGAACTCCGATCACAACACTTATGTTAGCTGAACTAACCAAAAAAGCAGGGATTCCTGATGGTGTATTCAACGTAGTAACAGGTGGTAATGCCACTGGCCAAGCCATCGTGGACCACCCACTTGTTCGTATGGTATCTCTTACAGGTTCCACAGGTACTGGGAAAAACATCATGAAGTCTGCTTCGGATTCCTTAAAACGAGTCCACTTAGAACTCGGGGGGAAAGCACCATTAGTTGTATTTGATGATGTTGATGTCAATTTGTTTGCCGCAAAAGCAACGTTTGGTGCAACTTGTAACTCTGGCCAAGACTGCACTGCCGCTACAAGGATCCTTGTTCCCAAAACACTCCAAAAAAAGATCACCGATGCAGTCGTAGATGCAATGAAATCAGTGAAAGTAGGAGATCCATTCAACGATAAAACAGAAATGGGACCACTCATTTCAGCCATTCATAGAGAACGTGTGATGGGATTTATGGACAGGGCCAAAAAACAAGGTGCTAAAATCCTCACGGGTGGTGGAATTCCAAAAGGATTAGACAAAGGATACTTTTTTGAGCCAACAGTTGTAACAGATGTGAAACAAAACTTTGATATCGTACAAAATGAAATTTTTGGACCAGTCCTCACCATCCAATCTTATGACAAAGAAGAAGAAGCAATCAAATTTGCCAATGATGTCAATTATGGTCTTGCTTCTTCCATTTGGACAAAAGATGTAGCGCGTGCTATGCGAGTTGCAAAACAATTAGAGTTTGGAACGGTATGGGTGAATGACCACCTACCGCTTGCATCCGAAACTCCTCATGGTGGTTTCAAACAATCAGGATTTGGTAAAGATCTATCGATTGAATCGGTAGGTGATTACCTCATCACAAAACATGTGATGGTAGGAGGAGTCTAAAAACTCCATCCAAATTTCCATTCTTTGGATGTCTAATACGTCATGGCATCCAAAGAAAATCCTATAGTCACTTTTTTCCAATGGTTAACTCCCCGATTCCACCTCCTCGATGACTTAGACAAACCAGGTACAATCGAATCCATCCAAAAAGGTGCGGAACTTGTTGGTTCCAATCTTTGGACACTCATCTTTGCGATTTTCATTGCAAGTATAGGACTCAATGTGAATTCCACAGCGGTAATCATTGGAGCTATGCTCATCTCCCCTCTGATGGGTCCAATTGTTGGGGTTGGATTTGCAGCAGCGACAAATGACTTCAACCAATTGAAACGGTTTTTACGAACCCTTGCCATTGCAACGATTGTGAGTATCATCACTTCCTTTATCTATTTTTCTCTATCTCCGATTAGCGAAGCACAGTCGGAACTCTTAGCACGCACAACGCCAACGATATATGATGCACTCATTGCTCTCTTTGGTGGTGCCACAGGGATAATTGCGAATACGAGAAAAGAAAAAGGAACTGCAATCGCTGGAGTTGCGATTGCCACTGCCCTCATGCCACCTCTGTGTACTGCAGGATTTGGACTTTCTCAAGGAAATTGGTACTATTTTTTTGGAGCCATTTATTTATACCTCATCAATTCTATCTTCATTGCAATCGCTACCTTCATATTCGTTCGTTACATGGAATTTCCAAAAGTGGATTGGGGTTTGTACAAAGAAAAAGAAACCAAAGTGAAAGTTTATTTATCAGTATTTGCCTTTATTGTCATCATCCCTTCTGTATTGACTGCTTACCAAATTGTTAGGTCTTCGTTTTTCAAAGGGAAAGCTGAAGAATTCATTCGTAGAGAAATCATTACAAATGGAAGAAGGGTTTTGGAAAAGAACATTGTGTACGGGAATCAATCCAAAATTGAAATCACACTGCTCGGTTCTAAAATTGACCAATCCCAAGAAGACGAGCTCAAAAACAAATTAAAATACTATTCCCTAGAAGGAACAGAACTTGTATTACTGCAAGATCTTTCGACAACAGGATTGGATAAATTAAAATTCGAAATCCTTTCCGAGATTTACCAAAACCAAATGGACATTGGCAATGTAAATACTGAGAAAATTGCAAAGGAATTAAAAATATTTTTCCCAAATTTGCTTACGGCAAGTTTTGCCAAAACAAAAAAGTTTGATATGAATGAGAACGTTTATAAAGACACAAATCTATTTGATTCCGAATGGAAAAAACTCCCAACCAAGGACGAACTCGAAAAACTAGAAGCCTATATCCGATTGCGTTCTGGAGAAAAAGAAATGGAATTGATTACAAGACTTAAGATTGAGAAGTAAAACTTGGAACTACGGAAAAAACAGGCATCTCAAATTGTTACTTGGATTAGGTGAGTGCAGCTTGTTTTAAAAATTCTTTAAATGTATCAATTTCCTTGGTAAAAAAGACAGGCCTTGGTGATTTAGGTTCTTTTAATATAAAAACAATTCCTTGGTTGTGTAAGACCACTTGGTCAAGTTCTTCAGGAGTGTACGTATACGTTACGTTCCCTGAGTGGAATAAAAACTTACCGTTTTCTTCTCTTAAATTTCCATTTCCCACTCGTTTGAAATTGCGAAGTCCATCTTCCATCACATCCAAATCAATTGAATCCTCACCGAACGACAGTTTCCCTGAATGATCCAAATACAATGTACCTTCAATCTCAAAAAGACTCTCTTTTGAAGGAATGGGCTCTGATTCTAAGTTTCCTAAATCGTTTGGCCGAAGAACCTCTGATTTTTCTACAACAGATGGAGTGTGTTCTTCTTTTTTTGAAAAAGAAAGATGACGGTCTTCCAAAATCGTACGTTCTCTTCGGATTCGTTCATCAAGTTCCGGTGGGACTTGTGGCCTTTCTGGCATCCGAAATTGCCCTTGGTTTAGGGGTTTTCGAGGTTGGTAGGTTGTTTGTTTCGATTTCCCAGGAGACAGGGCTACGTAAATAAAGCACAGAACTCCCACGAGAATCATTGCGAATGCGGCAAACAACATACTACCTATATTATCTTGCCAAAGTACAAATCCCTTGATTACATTTTTTCTTTACAAGGGTTTTAGAAACGGAAACCTTTCCTTTATGTTCGAAGATGAACCCTCTACTCTCAAAGAAAAAATTTATCGTACCATCATTGCTCTCTTTTTATTCGTCTTGGTAGGAACTCTTATCATCACTTTTTTACCAGGTGATGCAGAACAAAGCCTCATCGGAGCCATAACAGGTCAAAATTCCACAAAAGCTGGCTCAATTGCAGGACGTAGTATCCCTGTGGACTATTTCAATGCTGCAAAACGTGATTGTTATTACCGTTACCAACAGTACGGAAGAGAAACCGCTCAAAATCCGGAACTTCTCAATTCCTGTGCTTATTCCACTGTGCGAGAAATTTACATTGCCAATGACATCGCATCAGCAGTTGGGTTCCAAGTTTCAGAAATCAGCATCAAACGAGAAATGTCCAAACAAGCCCGAGAAATCCATAAAGAATCGGTAAGCCAGGCAGGTTACGGAGAAGAGGATTCTCGCTCTCTCACTGAAATTTACCAACAGATTTACCGTTCCGCACCCATGAGCTACCGAATTGATTCGGCAACTGGGTTTGCTTTGTTTCCTAATTTTTTAGACCAACCTCTCACTCCTTCCGAAAACGAAGCGGAGATTGAAAGTGAAGCCAAACGTGCCAAAATTTCATTCCGTTTGGTAGCAATTTCTGAAGTCAATTTACTCAATGCTGTTGAGTCCAAAATCAACATCACTGATGCTGAATTACAAAAAGAATATGAGAAAGAAAAAAAAGAAGGTACACTTTCCAAAGACCCATCTGGGAATTTTGTTAGCTTCGAAGTGAGAAAACCACTCCTCCTTTCCAAACTCAAATTTGACCGCAAACGGAAAGAAGCGGAAGTATGGAAAACCCGTATCAGTCAAAAAATTTCTGAACCAAATGCGCTGGATGCCATTGCGAGTGAATCAGGCCAACCCATCGAAACAGTGACGGCAGTATCTTTGTCGGATTTAAAACTCGTCACATCGAACCGTGGGAACAGTTACCGATTGGCAAACTCAAGCAAATTTTGGGAGTCTCTAGCAAACGACCCATTTAGCAAGAAGACAGTTGTGGGACCTTTTTCTGACAATGACAAACAAGTGTATGTGGAATTTAGTGCCTTAACCTACGGACAACCCACAGCTACGCCAGCAAAAGACCAAGCGACAGATTTTTTGAAACAAAGACAACTTCTAAGCTTTTTTCTTGAAATAAACCAGTCCTTAGCAGCAGAATACAACGTAGAGAAAAAAGGCCTTCTCTCTTTAGAATAATGCAAATCAAAGCCGACTTCATCAACCCTTTCCTGGAAGCAGCCACCATCGTATTCCGCGATGTTTTACAACAGGACCTAATCCGTGGAAAAATTGGGATCAAAGATTCCCCAGCTCCGAGCCATGAAATCGCCATAGTGATTGGAGTTGTTGGATCCTTCAGTGGTGAAGTCGTTTACAGTATGAATTATGATGCGGCTTATAAAATTTCACGCAAACTCGTGCCAGGTTTGTCAGATGAAGATGTAAAAAACGAATACAAAGACATCCTCGGTGAGATTGCAAACATGACAACAGGGAATGCGATGAACATCTTTACTTCTGCTGGTCAATCGGTGGAGATCACAACACCAAATATCCAAGAAACACAAAGTACATCTGTTCGATTCAATAAAAAGCCCACTCTTTCCATCAACTTATACTCCAAGTTTGGAAGGATCGAAGTAAACGTTGCCATCGCATGATGGCAAAACATTTCTAATTTTCTTTACGTTAAGTCACTCTGATTAAATAGAAGAACCAAGGACTCGCAGTCTTTCTCGGGTTTCCTTTCGAAAGTCATAACCAGGTTTTGGATTTTTCCCTTCGATCCCATTTAAATACAATTGGTAGTATTTTAAGGAACGTTCCAAATCTCTTTCTTCCCAACTACTCTCGTAAATTTTACCCAAATAATAATGTGATGGCAGAAATTCTTCAGACTCTTTGAAGTTTTTGATCACATTCACCAATTGATGGGCAGCTGATCGAAATTCTTTTTTACGAATTAGTAAAATCGCCATCGCATAATGTGCCCTAGGTGTGAGTTCTGGGTGTTTTGGAAAATCAGTCACCAACTTCAAATATTCTTTGTAAGCTTTTTCTTCGGATTCTGGATTTCCAATTCGGTCCAAAGATCTGGCTAACTCAAATTGAGTTTTAATTTTTAAATCGGGATCTTCTTGTTTTTCGACTAAAGTGGAAGATTCTTTATCTTTTCCATCTAACCCAAATAAGTTGGTATTCTCAGTGCGAGAGTATTTTGCAGAATCACCTTCTTTATTATAAGAATCAGCGAATTCTTGTTCTGCTGATTTTTTCTGATCTCTGGAAAGGTATGCCTTCCCTTTTTGATACGAAGCTTTGGAAGGATCGATCACTTCTTTCTTTTTTTTCTTTTTGTCTGAAACCTTAGTATTTTGAATTGGTCCAGATGTTGGTAAGGAAGTGTTTATGGAAACTTGGTCTTTGGGATTGGAAAGAACCACACTCGAATTTGTGGGAGTTTGTGTATTGTTTCCATTTTGATCAGATGGAGTCAGAGAATCTTTTGATTTTGTCTGAAGGCTAACAGTAGCTGGTACCGTATTTCCTTCTGTAACACTAGGATTTGTTTCTTTCCAAGTTTCTGGGAAAGGTAAAAAGATCTCAGGCGTTTCTGCCGTGATTGTTTGAAAAAAACAAAGAGGATAAAGGAAGAATGGTATGGTCAAAACAAACCATCGTTTTGCAATCCAGTCAAAAGTTTTGGTGAGATGATTCATCGGAGGTCTTTTGGAATCCGTTCTAAACTTCTTGGTTTTCCCAAACCCTCTTTTGATTCAGGTGGTTTTGGGAGTTTCAAAGTTTCTAAATTTTTCTCTTCGTTTTTTTCCTTCACTTTTTTTTCCAATTCAGAAACACGAGTTAACATTTTTTGCATCCGAACTTCATCATCAGAGCCTTGCGATGGTTCCATCGTATCTTTTGGAGATACGGGTTGTACATCAATTGGAGAGGGGATTAAACCATCACCTGACGGAGTATAAATGGGAGGGACTGATGTATCTTCCGATTTTCGATTTCGAAAATCATATTCTTTGCCCAGGAATTCTTGTTCTTCGGGAATGGTATCGTGTGTGTATCCATTTGATTCTCTTTCACTGAGAAAATCAAATTGCATCCGGCGATTGGATTCATATTTTAAATCTTCAGGGTCAGACATACGAACATCTTTCCGTTTACGATTGTAATCCCTTTCAATTTCCATGATGAACAAACTGCGAGTGTCTTGTGCTAACTGTTGTCCTTGTGGTTTGGCATTTTCCCATCCATGGGACCATCCGATGTAAATCGCCATAATCAGAAAAAAAACAAAAAGAGCAATGGCGATTTTTTTGAGTAAATCTTGGACTTGAGGGGGGATTTTATCCACAAGGCCATCGACAGCCCCCATCATTTTTTGTGTGTCTACATTGACTTTGGGTATATTGATATTCTTGATGTCCACAGATTCACTCTTCCAAAATTTTAAAAACTACCCGTCGGTTCACCGCTCGGCCTTCTTCCGTCGCATTGTCTGCAATGGGGGTACTTGGCCCGAGACCAACCACAGAAATCCTCGCCTCTTCTATTTTATGTTTAGACTTCAAATAAACTGCAACTGAATTTGCACGTTCCAAGGATAACTTTTGGTTAGCGACTTTTGTACCAACATTATCCGTATGGCCCTCGATGAGTACCTTTAAATTGGAGGTTTTTTTCAAAATTCCTGCCAATCTGTCAAGTTCGGGTTCAGACTCTTTGGCAAAGTCAGCAGACCGGAAGGCAAAAAACAAATTATTCATCACAATTTGATTTCCTTTCCTTAGTTTCGGTAAAACAATTAGTACGGTTTTTTCCTTATCTTCCTTTTCTTTTCCCACCAAATTTAGGTTTTGTGAGACTGGTAAATAACCTTCTTTTTCACCATAAAATCCATAATTTTCATCATAAGGTAAAATCAGACTAAACTCACCAGTTGTTGGATCGCTGATGGTGGAACCAATGGTTTTTTTCTTTAAAAGTGACTCGTATTGGACAAATGCAGAAAGTGGTTTTCCCTCTTCATCAACAACTTTCCCTTTGATCACCATAACAGGATCTGGTTGGAAATGTTGTGGGATTGCTGCCATAAACAACTCACCTTCTCTAGAAACATAGGCCCAATTCCCAACAGCTGGGATACTAAAAAAGTTAACACCTCTTAGGTTAGGTGACAATTCCTGTGGTTCTGACCATGATGTCCAAGAATCACCATTTCTCCTTGCTATAAAAATGGAAATCCCTTCTTTTCTTCCGGAGGACGAGAAATACAAGGTACGATCATCGGGTGCAAGAAAAGGAGCCATTTCCTCTTCTCCCGTATTCAATGTACTTCCTAAATTCATTCCTTCTTCAAAAATTCCCGCTTCATTTTGTAAACTTACATATAAATCGAGTTTACCATAATTTTTCTTTTGTTGTGCAGAATAAATTACAGTCCTTCCACTAGATGACAATGCTGATCCACCAAATACTTGTTGGTTGGGATTATCTGCCTTTTTATACCAATTATAAAAACTTGGGAAATGAATTGGACTTGGTAAAGACCAACCTGTTTCCGTTTTACGTGTTTTATACAAGGGAGCTCTATTTTGGATTTTTTCGGAACGTTCTTTGTATTCGTTTTCTAATTTAGTGAGTACAATATGAAATTCTTTGGCATTGGCTGCTTCTCTTGTTGCTAGTTGTGATTTTTGGGTCATCTCACGTTTGAGCTGATCGAGTAACTCATCTTCACCAAAGTTTCCAAACACAAAAAGTTCATTCCCACCTGGCAATGCGGAAATCACAGCAGAAGGATAACGGTTGTTTAATGGTGATGGCAATTGTTCTCCTGCCATCCAAAACCCAAATTGGTCTCGTTTCGATGCCCAAATTTTCTGAGTGGACCTTCCCCCTTCCCTCACAAGGGCAGTCCAAAATAGAATTTTCCCATCAGGAGTACATTGAGGATTAAAGGAGAACAAACCTTGTGTGACATACCTTGGGATTTTTTTTAAGGTCCAATCAGGAGTTTTTCCCGTTTCAAATGGTTCTATATCATAACGAATGGGAGAACATCCGTCCCCTTGTACATCGCATAACATCCGTACCTTTTTCCCACTCAAATAAGCGAGTTCTTCTTGTAAGGTTGAACTTGTGATACGGAATACTTGTTTTTCTGTTCGCAAAAGATGGCCGGTATTGATGAGGTCTCCCTCCAAAACCTGGATTCCATTTTTTATACTTTGCGAACTGGTGAGTCCGCTCCCAAAAAGGAAGAGAATGATGAGTAGAATCCGTGCCATACCATACGAAATGTCGGTTGAAACCTCTGATTCCCTTAGAAAATTGACCTATGATCCAAGCTAGCGGCATTACAGTCTCCTTCGGGAAAAAACCCCTTTTTGAAAACGTTTCCATTAAATTCAAACCGGAGTGCCGTTATGGGCTGATTGGAGCCAATGGTTCGGGAAAATCGACCTTTATGAAGGTTCTTGCGGGCATTCTACAACCCTCTGCAGGCACTGTGGTCCTCGACAAGGACGTAAAAGTGGGGTATTTGAAGCAGGACCACTATGAATACGAAAATGAGACCGTACTTGGCACTGTTTTACGAGGAAATCCTGAACTTTGGAACTTAATGGCAGAACGAGACGCCATTTATGCCAAAGAGGACATGACAGACGAAGAAGGGATCCGGATCTCCGAAATTGAAGAATTATTTGCTGATATGGGTGGGTACGAAGCCGAATCGGTTGCTGGGGAACTTTTGGAAGGTCTTGGAATCCCTACCACCGCTCACAACCGTCCACTTAACTTTTTAACAGGTGGATTCAAATTACGAGTTCTCCTTGCCCAAGTATTATTTTTAAAACCAGATGTCCTTCTCCTAGACGAACCAACAAACCACTTAGATATCAAAACCATCCATTGGTTAGAAGAACTTCTCATCAATTATGAAGGTGTGGTCATTGTGATTTCCCACGACCGTCACTTTATCAACTCCGTTGCCACGCATATCGCTGACCTTGACTATAACACCATTCGAGTTTTCCCAGGAAACTACGATGACTTTATGATCGCTGCTGAACAAACCCGCGAACAACTTGTAAGTGATAGCAAACGAGCAAAAGAAAAAATTGCCGATTTACAGGAGTTTGTTTCTAGATTCTCCGCAAACGCTAGTAAATCAAAACAAGCTACCTCTCGTCAAAAGATGATCGAAAAAATCAAAGCAGATATGGTAGAAGTAAAACCTTCTTCAAGGGTAGCTCCTTACATCCGTTTCAAAGCAAAACGTGTGTTAGGGAAAGATGTCTTTGAAGCAATCAATATCTCAAAATCATATGATGGAAAACCTGTGATCAAGGACTTTAGTATTTCCATTACGAAAGGTGAGAAGGTAGGAATTGTTGGAACAAACGGTGTTGGTAAAACGACTCTCCTTAAAATGTTATTAAAAAAGTTGGAACCAGATTCTGGCCAAGTGAAATGGGGTGACTCTGTCGAAACATCATTTTTCCCACAAGACCATAGAGAAGCAATGGAACCAGATGCAGATACTCTCGTCGAATGGTTACTTCGTAACTCTCCTCAAGGCACAGAAGTGCAAGAGATACGTGCGATTTTGGGTAGGATGCTTTTTTCAGGTGATATGGCAAACAAATCCACTACTGTGTTATCGGGTGGAGAAAAATCTCGAATGATCATTGGAAAAATGATCTTAGCTTGTGACAACGTCATTGCACTTGACGAACCAACAAACCACTTGGACTTAGAAACGATCGAAGCATTGAACTACGCCTTGTCATTGTTTGATGGAACAGTGATATTAGTTTCACATGATAGGGAGTTTATTTCCTCACTTTGTACTAGAATTATTGAAGTAACTCCAGAAGGAATCAATGATTTCAAAGGAAATTACGAAGAATTTTTGGAACGAGAAGGAAACGATTTTTACAAACGACTTACTGGTGGAGCAATCCTTACCACTTAAAATTGGTAATTTAAGGAGAGATTTGCAGATTGCATCTCTCTCCCTGCCATGAGTTCAGTTGTCACACTAAAACTTCCCTGTCCGAAACGTAAGCCCAAACTTCCATATCCAAAACTGGAAACATGATCATAACGAGTTGCAAGTCGAATCCCGATAGCGCTTGGATAAGTCGAAAAATCATCGGGATTTGCTCGAGTTGAAATCAGTGCATACCGACTCACTTGAATCGAAGTATAACCTTCATTGTATACGCATCCAATACCAGGTGTGATTGATAAAATTCCAATGGTCCAATTGTATTTCACATCAAAAGAAAAGGAAGAGATCCTTGATTGGTAATACAAATCATTGATTCCCAACCACCTTCGTTTTTCTCCGTCGATTCGAAACTGCGTGGTCCTACGATCGTATGAACTTAAGTATAAGTCTTGGTTCGTTTGAAAAAAACCAAATCCAAAAGAAAAACCAGAAGATTCTGGGAAATAGCGGAACAAAATCCCATAATTTTGTATCTTGCCCCTAACGTCCGTATTACGAATTTTTACAAATGGAATATTTGCCTCTGTAAATTCATAAGGAAAAAAATGGGTAGTGACATTCCAACGACTGGCATAAGGAGTTTGGAAGATTTGGCTAAGGTTGGCAGTAAAATTGATAGAAGGAGACGCAGCGACACCTTCTTTTGGCAAATTTCTAAGTTCAGAATTTTCATAATAAAAATCTCGTGCCTTTGCCTGTCCCCTTGCGATCGTATACCCCAAACCCAATCGATAGGAAGGAACATTTTGGCCACCTGATTGGTTTGCATTCAGATTTTGTAGTACTGCATTTTCTCCCATGGACCGAAGAAAACCATTCGTATAAATGCGATCCAAAACAGGTCCTGCAAAATTCCCGAGAAGTTGGTATTCAGAAGGAATGTTCGAACATTCAGCTCCTCCGCAAATGACTTGTGCTTCTAATGGAAAACCTAATCCCAAAAATGTTGGAACGAAGAATAATAGAACGAAATATTGAATGGTGGTGCGAATCATCGAGAGTTTCATACTTCAACATTTTGAATCAAAAAGGGAAATTGATTTCATGAAGATACTACGGAATCCATTCGGAATCAAAAGTTAAGTAAATTTGACCCAACTTAACATAACTTCCGTTACTGGATATTTTGAAACCATTCCAAAAATAGTTCCATCGCTTTTTTTCGGTGTGATACTTTGTTTTTTTCTTCTTCTGGGACTTCTGAAAACCGTTTTCCGAAATTCGGATAATAAAAAATGGGATCATAACCAAATCCATACGGTCCAATTTCATCATAATCAGAGGTGATGACTCCTTCTACCTTTCCTTCAAAGGAAATTTGGTGAATCGCATCTACATAACTCACAACACAGCTGTAATGTGCCTTTCGATTCGGATTCTCTCCTAATTTTTTGAGTAAATAAAGAGCACGTTCTTTATCGGAAAGACCTGGTCCACCAAATCGAGCGGAATACACTCCTGGTTCCCCACCTAGAGCATCCACACAGATCCCAGAATCATCAGCAAATGAAGGAAGACCTGTTAGGCGAAAGAGTTCTTTTGATTTGATAAATGAATTTCCCACAAACGTGGATTCCGATTCTTCTGGATTGAAACTAATCCCTAAAGTTTTTGGTGTGACCACCTCATAACCCAAAGGAGAGAGTAACATTTGCATTTCTTTACGTTTGTGATCACTGCCAGATGCAAATGCTAGTGTTTTTTTTGTCAGTGTGAATCTTCCTCGTCTAACTGGAAACCTTCCATCGCAGAAGCCAAGTCAGGAAAAATTTCAAAAACTTTATCTAACATTGTAATTTCAAATAATTGGATTAAATCTTCATCAACCACAATCACCTTGATATCCCCATTCAATGGCTTTAACTTACGTTTTGTGGCGACAAAAATTCCTAAAGCAGTTGAACAAATATGATGAACTTTCGTTAAATCTAGAATGATTTTTTTAACAGAACCTTGAGTGAGTTTTGACAATTCCTTTTCAATTTCGTCGGAATCCACTTTCAAAATGGCTCCAGAAAATTTGATAATCCTTATGTCATCCTTGACTTGAACATCCATTCGATTCAATCACCCCACTTAACAAGAAAACTACGCAAGTTACCTTCCTTACTCCTCTCAGTTTGTACAACCGAGCGATTTCATTCAGTGAGGCACCTGTCGTAAATATATCATCTACGAGTAGAACATGAAGTCCTTCTATGATTCTATCACTTTTTGTGAATGCAAATGCCTTTTTTGCATGAAAAAATCGGTCTTCAAACCGTTTCTCTGACTGTTTGTCCTTTGAAACCTTACGAAGACTCGTATCTTCCCGTATATTCAGACATCGTAAAAGCCGATTTCGTAAGGACCAAGCCACATGGTACGGTTTTGGCCCTGGTTTGGGTTTGGAAGGAACCATCACAAAACAATCGGGTGGGTCAAGTTTCCAAAATTTTGCCAACTCTCTCCATCCTAAACAGAAGTAGTTGGAGATTTGTTTTTCATTTTGGAATTTTAAAGAAAGGAAAAGATCTTTGGCGATGAGGTCTCTCTTTTGCAAAGAGAAAGCTTCCTCATAAAATACGAAACGATCCACTGGATTCGGAATGGGGAAAGGTGCATTCCAAACACGTTGTGAGCGGACACAAAATTTTGTGCAAACTTTACACAAACCCAAAATGTCTGCGAATGAATCGTGGTGTCCACAGCGGATACAATACTTTGGAAATAAAAATGACAGTAGTGAAAAAAAAACCCCTCTCATATGGAAAGGGGTTTTTTTGGTAAGACTTTGGTCTTACTTTTTTAAAAATTACTTAGCAGGAGTTGTCGCTTGCGGAGCAGGTGCCGCTTCTACTTTTGGCTCATCACTTGCTTTTTGGATTGTTGAAGTTGGAGGAGTTAGGTCAACAGTAAGTTTCACTTCGACTACATCCGATTGGTTTCCAACGTTATCAACAGCCATAGCTTTGATCACATGATCCCCTTGAGTTTCAATTGCAATTGCTTCTACATATGGTTTGAATTCTTCTTCGTCAACTTTAACTAAGATTTTTTTCACACCAGATTCTTTGTCAGTTGCATTCACATAGAATACGTTTCCTTTTCTTTGGAAATTTTTTCCATTGATGTCCACTAAAGGAAAAGAAGGAACAATTTCAATTGTAGGTTTTACATCGTCAACAGTGATGATCATAGAAGACTCTGGAGAAGAGTTTCCAGATTTATCAGTTGCAGAATACTTAATTGTATTTGCGCCACCAACTTCTAATTTGATTGGATCAGCGTAAACTTTAGAAGCTTCTTGGTTGATGCTAAATTGAACTTTTTCTACACCTGTTTGGCGATCTTCCGCAACAATTGTGTATGTATTGTTTTTAGAAGCAAAAGGAACTCCGTCTAAAACAAACAATTGTTCTTGTGGAACAAGGCTCACACGTGGAGCAGTATTGTCGACATTGACAACAAGGATTTTTGGAGTTTCTGCGTTTCCAACTTTATCAACAGAACGGTAATAAATTTCAGTTAGTCCTTCTTCCGAAATACGAATTGGTTGAGTGAATCTTCGATACTCACCATTTTTTGGTTTCCATTCGATGAAATCGATCATAGAAGAATCATCTTTTGCGTCTAAGGAGAAAGAAGTTTTGCTAGTGATAAAAAGAGCGGGTGCATCACTTGTAGAAGCTCCAGCTTCTTTTTTGTCTCCCAAAATGTCTTTTACAGTTGTCTCAACTTTGTTCACACCGTCTTTGGCTTGTGTAGACGTGGATTCAGTTTTTTGAATTGCCTTGTCTTTAGTGGAAGTAGTGGCTTTTGGGTCAGCAACCTGTGCTGAGATTTGGCCTGCGAAAAAAATTGTCAAAACGGCCAAAAGGTATTTGTGCGCCTGCATTAGTATATGTCTCCTTTTTACAGATAAAACATATATATCCTCTTTGTAAGGAAATATTGTCAACATGATTGCTTTAAGAAACACCATAATCCTAACACTTTTTCTCGTTTCCCCATTCCATTCCGAAATCTACGGAGAGAGTGGCATTTGGAGGGAAATCCTTCTCGAAAATTTTGAACTCTCGAATTTCAATGCGAGTCACCTGCGCACAAAATTAGAAAAAGGTACGAAACTCCCCGAAATCTCCTTATCAAACAATTTTACAGCACCCATCCCAGGTTCCAAACAAGCTCTAGTGCTTCGGATTCCAAAAGATGCCAATTTACCGTTTTCATTGTACTTTCCGAAACCCATTGAGGTAAATGCCTTCATTAAAGAAATATCCATTCCCATATACTCTTCTTTATCCAGCGGGAACCTAACATTGATCATAGAAACTCAAGATGCAGAAGTGAGACAATTAAACTTAACTTCTCTCAACTATCGTGGTTGGAAAACCATCACGGTTTCCATTTCAAAAAATTTTGACCAAAACGATCGAGTTTTTTTACAAAAAAGTTCCATTCGTATTTTAGGATTCTTTTATTTACCGTATGAAAACAACGATCCTAATCAGGAAGTACTCATCGCGATAGATGATATAACTGCCATTGTGCGAGATAAGTATAGACCTCTCCGAAACAAAGAAATCTTGTTAGAGGATTGAGTTTTTATGGTTTTTTCCAGGATTTCTCCTCGGAAGTCTCTGAAAAAAACTCTTTTCTTCCCAACCTAGTAACCAATCCTGATCCTAAATGGAAATGGAACTCTCCTTAGAACAATACGAAACCCTGCTAAAATTAGTATATATGGGAGATTGGGTCATTTCCACATTACAAGCCAAAGACAGATCGGATGATGAACCCGATTCTGACTCTCGATTTGCAGACGTTGTGCGCCATGTTTTCTCACAGGCAGAACATGCAGGTTTAGGTAATATTGTCCAAATCGACCAAAACAATGGAGAACCATACCTTACTCGTGAATTTGAGGAAGAAAGTGGTCTTGTTGATATTTTGGAAGACTATGAAGACGAAGTATTTTGGCAAGCTCTCATAGAACGTTTGGCACACCGTGATTTCCTCCGCCACTACGGCGAAACTGCCATTTCCCAAATGGCCATTGAAGAACGAATCGAAAAAGAAACTCCCTTTCATGACAAATGGGCAACTGAATTCCATGAAAATGGATTAGAGAATATTAAAACTTAAAAAACCAAACACTCCAAACAAACTATTTGTTTTTAGGCCAAAGAAGTCGATCTTCCCTTAGTTTTTTCTTCGACATCGCATCATCAAGTCTTGTTCTCAAAGCATATTCGATTTGGTTTTTTGATTGTTGCGATAATCCATTCGCATCAGTTGGATCGCCAACATCACGTAACAACAGTTGAATGGTATCAAAAGTTTCCTGATTTAAAAAATCTCCATTTTTTGGAATTTTTGGGATTTGGTACCAAAGTTTCAGAGCATCTGATTGGAGTTTGGAATCTTGTTTCCATTGTCCATGTTCCCAAAGGATTTTTGCCTTCTCAAACAATCCATCCTTTGTTCTGTAAAATTTTGGTGTGTGAGTTAGAAGAGTATCAAGGATATCGATTCTTTTTTTCACATAAGCTTCTTCGGCATCCATTACATTCAGAATCTTTTTTTCTTTCAAAAGATTTTTGTATTTTGCTTCGACTTGCCGGAGAGTTTCATACCGAAGAGTTTGTTTTTGTTCGGGTGAAGAATTTTTTAGATAATCTTTCACTCGAAAATATTGTTCGAGAGCTTTTCCTTGGATATAATAGATATTTTCAATCGTGAATAAAATTTCAGTTCCAGTATTGGTTCCCAATTGAGCTGACAAAGCCGCCATCATTTGTCTCAAAAAATCTTCTTTATTAAGATTTTCTTGGAAGTAATCGATAGCAAAATAACTCATATCGTTACTAAAAGGGTATGCTAACCTTTGTAAGTTTTCGTAATACAAATCTCTTACAAATAAATTCAAATCTCCTTTATTGGGATCATATCCCATAAACCTTGTAATAAATTCATCCAGTTGTTTTTCTTTTTTTTGCTTTAATGTCCGATCTAAGTATTTGTTTCGATCCTCTTTTGGCATCGATAAAGGAGATTTTGGTGGAAGTTCTCCTTCTTTTGATAATTTCATTGTAATTGGTGATGTTGATTCCTCACCTTTTCGGAATTCTTCTATGATACGGTTTCTTTCTTTGTGTAAGTATAAATTGTCTTCAGCGGAATCAATATCCACTTTAAATGGATCTCTGATATTTTTTAAAGTGGGAAGAACATCTTTAACAATAATGTCTTCAAAATCTCGATGTCTTTTGATATAAGAATCAGCAACTCCTGAGTTTTCATTAATTTGATCATAATCATTTCGGAATTGTTTTCTTAAGTTTGAAGTTCCTTCTGAATTTTGAACTAAATCTTCCCACTGGCTCCCCTTATATTTCCCTTTCGAAAAACCTTCTTTGCCTTCTCCCTCACCTTCCTCTTGACCCTCACCAGGCTCTTCATTTGATTCAGAATTTCCTGATTCACCCATATTTTTACCAAAACTCATCTCAAAGGAGAGTTCTTTCTCATCTTCGGTGGCATAAATCCATGCTGGCCCACAAAGAGTTTTTTGGTAAATGGAGTCTGAATGATTAAAGGAATATATAATAAATGTTATGTGAGAGACAACGGAAATATAGAATGCTATGTAAAAACGATTCTCAAATAGAGCATTACGAATTCCTTTTAGCATAAACAAAAAACACAAGTCCTACGATTCCCATAAACAAATAAGACAATAAGTTTCCATAAAGTCGATAAAATGTCATTTCACCTGGGATAACAGAAACCTTCTTTCGGATGGTTGCCGTAGTTTCAATTGGTGTAAAATCGTTATCAATATTACGACCTAAATGATCCGTAAAAACAGAAGTTCCTGAATTTGTAGAACGAACGATCCATTTTCGAAATTCAATCGCACGCAAACGACCCAAAGTATGGTGTTGGTAGGATTCAACTGAATTTCCATACCACTTATCATTGGTTACATTTACAATAAAATCTGGATCTCCTTCAAATTTACGCACAAACTCAGAGATGATCACTTCATAACAAATCAAAGGTAAAAAAGACCCAATTGTATTTTCTTCAAATTGATTTGCACGGTAATGTTCTCTTACCGAATCTGGACTCATCCCAAATGTATCTTCCCAATGTAATTCTTTCGTTACCTTCGATGGAGTTTTACGACGTTCATAATAAGGGATAAGATCCAATTTTGTTCCAGGTGCAAACTGACCCGTTTGTCCAGACAAAGCATACATCCATTCAAATGGCATGTATTCTCCAAATATGAGTAAAAATACTTTTTGATAACTGTTTTTCCTTTCCCCATTTGGATTCATGAGTACTGACGAATTGTAAGTACGAATCTCACTGCGGACGATCCGCGAAGACCCATTTCCTCCAGGAATGTCTGCATCCAATTCATTAAAAAACAAATTGGCTCCATGTCTCAAACTGATGATGGCCATTAGAGACTCAAATTGGTGCCAATAGATGCGCATTGTCCTTGTTACTTCTGAATCATGAGTGGTAAAAAATGGAACCCCAGATTCTGGCAATACTACCAAATCCACAGGTTTCTCTTTTAATTCAGATTCCACCATACGGTCGATGCGAGTCATTAAATTTCGAATTTCTTCTGCAGGGTTTCTACCATCTCGAAACTCTAATGGAGCATTCGGTTGGACAATGAGAACCTCACGTTCTGCGATTGGTTTGATATTTTCCCATTTATGAAACAAATAAAAACCATTCCCAAAAAATAAAACCAAAACAACCAAAAGGGAAACTAGGCCCACTAACATTTGTTTGGCGATTTTTTGGTGTTTTGTGACCACTGATCGAACAAAAGAAAGAAAATGGAGGATTTTTTTTGGATTTTTAAGATAAAACAAATAATAAGATACAAAAAACAAAAAAGCAGATAATCCATAGGCGCTCGTATACTCTGCGTTTTGTGCTAAAATTTGATTTTCAGCCACTACGTTGCCGAAGTACCAAGGGAAAACTTGAGGAGTAAAAAATTCAGCAAACAGAATCGAAAACGATGCAATCAATGGAAAAAATTTTCCCACTTTTTTTACCAAAAAAGAGAAAAGAAGTAAGTATACTGGAAATTTGAAATTTAACAAAATAGCAGATCCAATAAAAATAGGAACGGCTAAATACCAATCAAATCCCCCAAAAACAGTTGTCATATGGTAGACCCAATGGAAGGACACCAAATAAAACAAAATGGCGAAACCAAATCCGTGGTAGATCAGTTTTTTCCATTCACCTCGGTTTCTTTTTTCGATGATAAAGAGTCCGAAAGGAGCAAACCAAACAAAGATAGGCAAATTGAGAGGAGCAAAAGAGAGGAAAGAAAATACGGCTGTTACCGTATAACAAAGAACGGATATGAACCCTTCGCGTGACATTAAAAAACGAGCCAGTTTCATATCCGTTAGACTACAAAAAATAGATTACGATTTGTTGTAGTTATTATTACCGTTTTGTACTTTTGTGAAAATCATTTTGCCAGCAGCCGTTTGAATGATACTTGTAACGACTACACGTACATCTTTTCCAACTAAATGACCACCATTTTCGATCACAACCATGGTTCCATCTTCCAGGTAACCAATTCCTTGGTTTTCATCTTTTCCCTCTTTGATGACGGAAATTTGAAACTCTTCACCAGGTAACACAACAGGTTTTAATGCATTGGCAAGGTTGTTTAAGTTGAGAACTCGAACTCCTTGTAATTCAGCAACTTTGTTTAGGTTAAAGTCATTGGTAACAACAGCACCACCAGTATCACGAGCAAGTTTGACTAGTTTTGCATCCACTTCTCGAGTATCAGAATAATCAGTATAAGTGATTTTTACTTCAATCGATCCTTTTCTTTGGAGTTTGTTTAACATCTCAAGACCACGACGACCACGAGCACGTTTGATCGGATCAGATGAATCAGAAATCAATTGGATTTCACGTAATACAAAGTTAGGGAGGATGAGAGGACCATCTAGGAAGTGTGTGTCAGCAATGTCCAAAATCCTTCCGTCGATTACAACAGATGTATCTAGGATTTTGTCTTTGATTTGTGTTGTTCCACCTTCTAGTCCTGGAATGGAAAAACTAGAACCAGGTGCACCAGTGCCACCGCCAAAAATGGAAAGGCCAGGTTTTTTGGAAAAAGACACACCTGCTTTTACTCCAGTTAGGAAAAAAAGCACAGCAACAAAAATGGAAACTGATTTGTATCCATAATCGTTCAGCAAACTGACAGGGAATGCGACTATGGAGAGTCCAAGTAGTGCACCAACACTTGCACAAAGAACAACATCTGCTTTAATTTCTGGGAATAATTTTCTCTCACCGAGAATTAGAACCAAAGAATAAACCAGAACAACGCCAGCAAGAACCCCCGCCAAAACGATGTTTTGCGATTCTGAATGTATAAAGAAAAACGATACCGAAGTGACAAGAAGTGCCCCAATGGTTGAAAGTAAATGTTTCATAACTCAATCCTTGTAAAAGAGTTTGAGCAAAAACGGAAGTTTATTCTAAATCTAGATCATCATCCAATTCTTTTGGAGGTGGTGGTGGAGCCATACCTTGCACTGAAGCTGCCAGCACATCGGAAACAATGTTTCCTGCTTCTTCTTGGGGTACACCCTTACTCAATGCAATTTCCATCTTTACTAAATTATAGGCGCTCTCGTAGAGCTTTCTCTCCATAATGGAGAGTTCTTTGCCATAGGCACGTCTGTAAAGATTACGGCACACATCAGCCACTTCGAAAATAGAACCAGATTTGATCTTGTTCATATTGTTCTGGTAACGGACTTTCCAGTCCTCTTCCGTGTCGACCTCATCCTTTTTTAGGAGAGTGAGAACTTTTTTGATCTCTTTTTTATCAATGATCGACCGGATACCCACATCCATCGCGCGATCCACAGGGATTGAGACCTTCATTTTGGAACCTTGAATTTCCAAACTGTAACAGTCTTTTTTCTTCCCCAGAATCAGCTTTTTAGCAACTTCTGTGACTTCACCTACTCCATGGATCGGGTATACAACGTAATCCCCAACCTTGAATTTAGGCTCTTTAGTTTTTTCGTTTAGTTTTTTTGTAGCCAAGTAAGTATAATAACTTCCGTAAATACTCTTGCCTAGAGTATACCTCAAAAATGGCCAATGTCAAGGAAGTTGGTAAAAATAGTTCAGAATCGAATGGTTTTTACTTCTGCACCGGTCAATTGGGGCAATTTACCTTTCACGATGTCCAAGGTTTCCTTTGCGTCTTCCAATCGGTAAAAATAACCTGCGAATAATTTCCCTGTTGAAGTGCGAAAAATCCTACCTCTTAAATTTGGCTGGGATTCTATCAGCTGTTTGCCGATGGAAACGGCTTCTTCTGGGCTAAAATCACCAATTTGTACCATATAATTGATTTGGTCATTTTTTGGTGGGAATTTTAACGTAGATGGAAAAGGAGAGGAACCACCATTCTGTTCGGAAGACGATTTTTCTGTTTCGTTTGTTTCATCCGATCCTCTTTGGGTAGGAGATGGAATGGAGGAAGACTGAGATTTTGTCCCTACGTTCGAAAATGAAGTTTCAGCATTTTCCTTGAATTTACTTTCTTTTTGACCCAATTGGATCCCAACCACCATTCCTGAGGTAAAAAGTAAAATGCCACCAATGAGTAGGATGAACGCAGATTTTGGTTTGGCGCTGACTTGAGAATAAGAAGGAGTCGGGAAAGGAGAATGGTTTGCATTCTCCCCATCGTAGGGTCGGCCGGACCGAAGCTTTCTGGAATAATCTATATTTTGCATGGGCGTTCCGATTTCTCTATTACCACAATTATCGGTAAGGAAAGGCAAAAAATAGACTGGTTTTTTAGGAATCAATTTTGGAGAAAAATGAATTCTAAGAACTGATCTGAGGAAGTTTTGAATTTCTTAAGTAGTTTTTATAGAAATCGAGTACCAACATTAACATTTGCTAATGGAATATTCATTGTAAGGGAATTGATTCAAAAGAAACTGGAATACGATTCTTATGAATTGCCCTCTTTGCCATTCTCCATCAACTCCCTTTTATCAAAACAAATTTAGGGCTTACCATCGGTGCACAAACTGTTTGTCCATCTTTATGGATAAACAGTTTTTACCTTCCGTTGCGGATGAAAAAAAAAGATACCTAGAACATAACAATGACATCCATGATGTTCAGTACCAAAATTTTTTAAGACCTATTGTTGAAAAAGTTCTAACACATCAAAAACCCGAGGATTTTGGTTTGGATTATGGAGCTGGCCCTGGTCCAGTTGTTGAATATTTACTCAAAAAGAAAGGGTATCAAATCAATTTATATGATCCTTTTTTTCATCCGTATCCGGAAAATTTAACAAAACAATATGATTATCTCATTTTAACAGAAGTGGTGGAACATTTTCATCATCCAAATTTAGAATTTCAGAAACTGAAATCCCTTCTCAAAGAGAATGGAATGATCTATATTTTAACACACCCTTATGACGATTCTATTTCCTTCGATCGTTGGTATTATAAAAATGACCAAACACATACTTTCTTTTATACAAAGCAGGCATTTGAATGGATCAAAGAATTTTATGAATTCAAACGAATTGAGATAGAGAACAGAATCATCCTATTTCAAAAATAACGTAAATTATAACAACCGAATCAATTCTTCGAGTTTTTTATTCTCAGGTGATAGTTTCTTTAAGGCCTGAACAAGATAATTTGTGCGATCTTTGTCCCCCAATAACCTGCAAACATCTGCTAGATGGATTAAATTCCGTATGTTATTTGGTTGGCGAAGACGTACCCTTTCACTTAACTCTTGTGATTCAAACAAAAATGATTGGGATTTATAGATGGAATAAAGTCTTTTATACAAAACAGATGTATGAAACATCCAACTTGTATCTGAAGGGAAATTTTCTAATGCTAAACTAGCATACTCCATTGCTTTCAAAAGATCACCTTCTTTTTCATACAATTTTGTAATGAATTTTAGTTCCAAAATGGATGTATCCAATGCGGAAGGGTAAGATAAAAGTAATTCTAATGCTTTTGCATTTTGCCTTTCTTTGATTAATCTTTTTGCATCTTTCCAAAATTTTCCTGGTTTGCTTATAGCTTCCAAGTTATATTCCAGGGAAATTAAACTCAAATCATCCGAATACTTTCCCTTTGTTTCAAGAACGGATACAAGCTTTTGCAATTCACCGTTTGATTTTTCAATACAATCTAATATCAAGTTTTGGTCTTCATTGATATCGCGGTATTTCCCAGAATGAGAGATGACCAAATCATCTTTCCCATCTGAACCGCAGAATATTTTATCTCCCTTTTTCATTTGAAAAATAGAAATAAAACGATTGGAAGGGACTTCCATTACACCTAATTTATAATAATGAATTTCTTCTTCTATAAATGATGCTTTAGCATCACGATATAAAATCACCCATGGATGTTCCAAGTTAATGAAATAAAGTGTACCTGTTGACTCTTCCAATAACCCAATTACCGCGGACACGAGCATTGCTCCATCAAATGTTTCGAATATTTTCTGAAGGTCTAAGTAACAATCATGTAACCATCTTTCCGGGGAACGGTTTGAAGATGTAGGATCCATTTTGGAACGAATGATAATAGAATTGTAAACCGCTCCCAGTACAATAGCACCACCTGCACCTTGAATGGATTTACCCATTGCGTCTCCATTCAGAAATGCCTTGTATCGTTTGCCTTGCAGAATCAGATTATATACAGAAAGATAATCTCCACCTAACTGGTATTCCTTATTTCGAAAGTGGAATTTTTTATACTGATTTAAGACTGTATCGATAGTAACTGCATTACCATCTAATTCTTTACCAATAAGAGGATCAAACAACAAGGTAGTTAGAAAATAATCCCCGTCTTGTTGTGACTTTAATGCCTGCAATGCTTCCGCAGCCTTAGTTACTTCTTCATTTTTTTTAGTGATACGAAGGTGGTTTAAAAATGAGTGGAATCTGTATCTTTCAATGATAAGTCCACTAAAAACCCCTAAGATATAACTTAAAATTAAGTTTTGCATCGAATAATCTGAGGCAGGTGTATTTAAATTTGGTTTGTAGATAATAACAGTTGTTAAGAATAAAAATATCGAAATTGGATAGTATATGAAAAGTGTTTTTCTAGGAAGTGGTAAAAAGGAAAGAATGATGACTACCATTTGTAATCCGGATACATAAGGAGCATCATCGGCAATTCTTCCCGTAAAAAACGATGTAGTAAACAGCACATAACCATATACAACATAACCCCAAGTTAAACCCTCCAATCTAGACTGAATGTTCCTTGATTGATTGAATAAGTTTAGGAAAATATAAAAAACACAAAGGATGGTAAATCCAATGCGGAAGTAAAACATCTCCGGAAATTCTGGATGGAGTTTTGCATCAGTATCAAAGGCAAAACCAAGTAATGCTATGCTCCCAATTAAACTTCCAGGGAATTGGATGATTCTTGCTTGGCGATCTAACTCTTTACAATATTCTAAATTATAAATTTTCCGTTCAGGAATTAAATCAAAAAACCTGGAAACGATCGTCTGGAAATGCTGATACACAATGCCTAATTAGACGAAAAAACCCGCACGAAGGCGGGTTTCTCCAAAATCTACTTTCTAAATTTATTAGAAAAAAGTTTTTACTGGGGTATCAGTAGTTGGTGCAATTCTCGAAATGATATCGCCAAAAGAGAAAGCGAATAATAATGCAAGGAATGCAAACGCTGAGAGGAAAATCACTCGGTTTAGCATATTGTCATACTTTAAATGCATGAAGTAAGCTAAGACAAAGAACGCCTTACATGTTGCAACAGCCATTGCCACAATCATATTCCATTTCCCTAAGTCGTATTGAGCAACCCAAACAGTTATGAAGGTTCCAAAGAAAAGAGCAAGTAATACAAACACATATGTTTTGATAGAAATCACATGGTGGTCATGTTCTTCTTCCTCTTCACCATCCTCTACCCACATAGAAGCAGAAGCGTGATCTTCTTTGTGATCTTCATCACCCATAACAAATTTCAACAATTTGTTGTCCTTGTTTTCGGATGTGAATTTTGCAAAACGATCTGTTTGGAAAAATTGACCAAACCAGTTTACAATAAATCCGAGGATCGTAGCAGTTGCAATCCCTGGAGCAAAAATTCCAAACCCTAAAACAGGTGTAAAAACAGCTGCGAGTGCAATGAAGTATAGTCCGTAATTGATTACGTATTCCATTTTATAATCCCTTTTATCCTACCAAGTATAGAAGTGGGAAGAGGTAAATCCATACCAAGTCCACTACGTGCCAAAATAGACCTACACCTTCAACAGGAGTGTAATATTCAGGTCCAACTTTTCTTCTTAGAGTTTTGATGAAAATCCAGAAGATCAGAAGAGCTCCTGCTACTACGTGGATCCCGTGAAGACCAGTCATCACAAAGTAAAAACCGTAGAACATTTCCCATTTTGGTTGGGAGATCACAGCTTTTAAGCGAGTGACTTCTTCCGCACTTACATGGTTTTTTTCAAGTTCTGCAGGATTTTTGAGGAGAGCGGCAATTTTAGATTCACAAGTTGCGCGTTTTCCACCCGCTGCACAAGAAGGGTCAACTAACGAAAATTTGCCGGGAACAGTTCCGACATGGAACTTATGGCTATACTCGAAGTATTTAATGACCATAAATGCTGCTGCACATGCGATTGTTAACGCAAGCATAATCGCAGCAATTTTATGAAGACCACGTTGCACATAATTAATGGCAGCAGCCATTGTGAACGAACTCACAAGTAACACAACCGTGTTAACTGCACCCATTTTCCAATCCAATGTTTCGGAACCGTTTTTAAATACGGTAGGATACAAAGAATGGTAGATAAGGTAACCTACGAATAGGCCACCAAACATAAGGATCTCTGTGCAAAGGAATAACCAAATTCCTTGTTTGGAAGAGGCATACTGGTGGTCTGCACTCTTAAAATGGTGTTGGTGGTGAAATTCACTTGAAGAACTAACGGAAGTCATATGGCCCTGCAGTTACTGTTGGAGTTGTAGTAAAGTTTTCGTGTGGAGGTGGAGAAGACGTTTGCCATTCGAGTGTTTTTGCACCCCAAGGGTTATCAGACGCTTTTTCTCCTTTGAAAATTCCATGAATGATAGTGATGAGTCCTACCAAAAATCCGAGACCAATGAGCCAAGATCCCACTGTAGAGATTTGGTTCAGGTTTGTATATTCTGGAAGGTAGTCAAAATAACGTCTTGGCATTCCCATAGCCCCGAGTACGAATTGTGGGAAAAAAGTTACGTTAAACCCAGTGAAGATAAGAACCCAAGAGATCCTTCCACCAAGGTCAGAAGTCATCCTTCCAAACATCTTAGGGAACCAGTAAAAAATTCCACCCATAAGAGCCATCAGAGTTCCCCCTACCATTACGTAATGGAAGTGAGCCACAACAAAGTATGTGTCATGAAAGTGCACGTCCATACCAGTTGATGCAAGGAATACCCCTGTCAAACCACCGATGGTAAAAAGAAACATAAACCCTAAAGCAAAAAGCATTGGTGCTTCAAAGGTAACAGTTCCGCGATACATCGTAGAAATCCAGTTGAAGAGTTTGATGGCAGTCGGAACCCCAACAAACATAGTGATGATGGAGAAAATGATACCAGCAAGTGTTGACTGACCGGACACAAACATATGGTGTCCCCAAACAAGGAAGGATACTGCAGCAATTGCTACTGATGAATAGGCAATCGCTCGGTAACCAAAAATTGTTTTTTTGGAAAACGCAGTGATGAGTTCAGAAATCACACCCATCGCAGGTAGGATCATGATGTACACCGCAGGGTGAGAATAGAACCAGAAGAAGTGTTGGAAAAGAACTGGGTCTCCACCAAGATCTGGGTCAAAAATTCCCACTCCAAGAGTTTTCTCAGCTCCAATGAGGAGAAGAGTGATCGCAAGGATTGGTGTCGCCAAGATTTGGATGATAGAAGTGGAATACAAAGCCCAAATCATGAGTGGGATTCGGTCCATGGTCATTCCAGGTGCTCGGAGTTTATGAGTGGTTACGATGAAGTTCAGTCCCGTTAAGATGGAAGAAAATCCCATCGTAAAGGCACCCATCACTAACAAAATCACACCATTGGATGTTTTTGCAGTCGAGTATGGTGTGTAAAATGTCCATCCTGTATCCACTTGGTTGAAGATCATGGAAGAAGCTGCTAGTGCCGCTCCTGCAATGAAAATGTAGTAGGACGCAAGGTTGAGCCTAGGGAAAGCAACGTCTTTGGCACCGAGTTGGATTGGTAGGACAAAGTTTCCAAGAAAAGCAGGAATTCCAGGAATGATCACCATAAATACCATAATGGCACCATGGAAGGTCATAAACTTGTTGTAAGTATCTGGAGACAAAAGTGGTTCTGCACCAAACTTTGCTAAGTGCAGACGAATTCCCAATGCAAAGAAACCACCAATTAAGAAAAGGGTAGCAACCGTTGCAAAGTACATCAGTCCAATGCGTTTGTGGTCTAGAGTGGTCATCCAAGACCAGATTCCAGATCCGTGGTTCAGGTAATTATGGTCAGTGTGACCATGTTCGGTTTTTGTATGTGCTGAACTCATCTCTCTTCCTTATTTAATGGATTTGATATATTCAATTAAGTTGGCAACGTCTGCATCAGACAATTGGCCTTGGAATACAGGCATCGCAGGTGGATACCCTTCTACAATCTTTGCAGATGATACAAGGATGGATTCACGAAGGTAATTTTCATCAGCCTTTGTTTGGCTTCCATCAGCAAACTTTCTGTTCGATCCAAAAAGACCTTTCATTGTTGGTCCAACAATTCGTGATCCGTCAAGGGAATGGCAAGAAGCACAAGCTTTTTGCGCAAACAAAACCTTTCCAAGGTCAGCAGGAGTGTCAGCGCCTTTTTTCTCGGCGTGGTACCATGCTGCATATTCTTCCGATGGAATTGCTTTGATTTTGATCATCATTCCAGAGTGTTTGGTTCCACAATATTCAGTACAAAATACGATGTATTCCCCTGGTTGTTTTGGTTCGAACCAAAGTTGTGTGAGTTTTCCTGGAACCGCATCTTGTTTGGTTCGGAAAGCTGGCACATAAAAACTATGGATCACATCTTTTGAAGTGAGGATGAGTTTTGTTGCTTTACCTGCAGGAACAATCATTGGATCGTTTCCAGAGCTATAGAACTCTTTTCCATTTGCATAACGGTAAGTCCATGCCCACTGCTCTGCAGTCACATGAATCTCCGCTGCCACATCTTCTGGAGGGGTTCTCAATTTTTCGAAAATCACCATTCCCCAGTAGAAAATTCCCATCATGATGACGAGAGGGATAAAAGACCAAAGAAACTCTGCAAAATTATTGTGAGTAATGTATGCTGATTTCTGGTCTAAGCTTGTACGTTTGAACTTGATGAGGAACCATGTCATTCCACCAATCAAGATGACAAACGAAACAAGGCTTGCAATGATCAGAAACGCATAGAGAAGATCGACTTCTTTTGCGATTTCAGTGGCCTGGATAGGCATGAACGAGGTCGCTGGAATGAGACTGCTCCAAGACATCTATGTGACTCCTTGACGGTTGTTATTTGTTATTTTTCGCCAGTTTATGTATAAAAACGCACCGAGAAGGAGTAAGGTGACCGCCCCCCCGAATTGCATCATCCTGTATGCGTATATCGTATATTTATTTTTTCTAGGATCAAATTGAAAGCAAAATAAAGCAAACTTATCTACAAAACTCCCAATCTTACCTGAAGATGCCTCAACAAAGGCAAATTTTAAATCCCTAGGTTCGAGTTGGATGCCTTGGAAGATACGAGACACTCTCCCATCAGGAGTCAAAACATACACACCACTGGCATGGATGTATTGTTTTGCTTCTGCGTCCCACGCGTAACGGAAATCCAATTGTTTGGTGAGTGCCGTGATGGATTCCTGTGTGCCCGTGAGTAAGTGGAGACCAGTTTCTGCCCCTACCCTGTCATAATCCTTCAAATAGGCACCTTTTTTGGGAAACGACACTGCTTCATTTTCCTTCGGGTCAATTGATACCGCAATGTATTGGTATTCTTTTCCCAAAGTCCAATCGAGATCCTTTAAACTTTTGAACACACCATTCAGGTGGAAGTTACATAAAGTGGGGCATTTGAAGTAAACAGGAGAGAGAAGGACAGGTTTCCCTTGTGAAAGAAAATCGGAAAAAAGAACTTCTTTTCCTTGTTCATCACGAAAGGGAATGTCTAGCTTGAGAGTTTTGCCCGTAACATCCGAAAATCCAATGTTTTCTAATTCTTTGGGGAGTTTGTTTTCCCTTGTTAAATTTGAGTGAGGGTCATAAGCAGACACTGACCCAAAGGAAACGAGAATACAGAAACAAATGAGAAGACGGATGTTCACGTAATTTGGTTGTTACCCCTATTTGGATTGAGAGCTAGGGTTCGACATTCCTGGGTTCTCGGGAGTTCCCGGATGAATGAAGGAAATGTACACGAAGAATAGAATGTTGAGTACGAGTGTGACAAGGAAAGTCCAATAGCCACCCTTGTTGTAAAGGTCTTTGTTTTGCATAATCTTACCTGATATAGTCTATACGAAAAACTGCTCTTTTTATCCAACAATTTTTAAAAGATGCAAGATTAATTTTATTTTCCCCAAACTTGAATCACAAAACCTGGAGGAAACAGATAGACGTATGACACTCAAACGTTTTTACACCATCCTTTCCGCAATGATCCTTCTCAACTTACTCTATGGCCCCCTAGTTCGGGCTACAGATTCTGGACTCGCATGCCCTGATTGGCCTTTATGCCATGGGAAATTTGTCCCAGAGTTTACATTCCAAATTTTTATGGAAGTTGGGCATCGGTATTACTCAGGGATTTTAGGGATCCTTGTTGGGATTGGGTTCGTTTGGATTCTAAAAAATCCAGAAACCAGAAAACCGTTGGGAATCCCGGCAATCCTCTCACTCCTATTTCTCATTTCACAAGTCATTCTTGGTGGATTAACCGTCACAAAGCTTCTTCACCCAACAACTGTTAACTTGCATTTACTCAATGCAGTCCTTTTGTTATCATCTTGTATTACGATTCGTTTGTTGATTCCAGAAGGAAAAAATTCAAGTTTTGATACAAACAAAAAGGGAAAATACTATTTTGCGATTGTACTCATTGTTGTGTTGTACCAATTATTTTTAGGTGGGAAAGTAAGTTCTCATTATGCAGGATTAGCTTGTCCTGACTTTCCTACATGCCATGGGGAATGGTTCCCTCAAATGGTAGGAACAATCAAATTCCATATGGAACATCGCCTTTTTGGTTATTTAACAGCATTACTTGTGCTTTCTTTATCTGCGTATGGAATCCTCACTTTAGAAAACCCAAAAGTGAAACAATTCTTAAAACTAGCGGCTTATCTAGTATCGATCCAAATCTTTTTAGGTGCGATGAATGTATTGTATCATTTACCAAAATTGATCACTGGCCTCCATACATTAAATGGAGTCCTTGTCTTTTTATGTTGCTTCATTGCCTCTTTTTATCATTTTAGAACCTATAAAGAAGAGGCACTTTGATGTTCCGTTTGTGGAACCAACTGACAAAACCAAGAGTGACAGTGCTTGTGCTGGCCACAGTACTACCAGGAATGTATCTCGGAACAACTGGATACCCTAGTTTTAGTGCCGTTCTGATTACTCTATTTGGAACCTATTTAATGAGCTCTGCATCTTTTATCCTCAACCAATACATTGAGAGAGAAAGAGACGCAATCATGTATAGAACAAAACAAAGGCCAATCCCTGCTGGTGAAATTTCACCCACTAATGCATTATTACTCGGGATTTTTGTTGCTATCGTCGCTTTTGTGATCTTAACATATTTCGTTAACCTCCTAACAGCTGTTTGTGCACTTTCAGCATTATTATTGTATGTGTTTTTATATACAATTTGGTTAAAACCAAGAACAGAACAAAATATTGTGATTGGTGGGATCTCAGGTTGTATTGGACCACTCATCGGATATGCAGCGATGGCGAATGCACTGCCCATCCAAGCTTGGATCATGTTCCTTATGATTTTCCTTTGGACCCCTGCTCATTTTTGGGCCCTTGCCATTTTTCTCAAAGATGATTATGAATTTGCGGGCATTCCTATGATGCCTGTCGTTTCTGGAATTCAAAAAACTGTGAACCAAATTTTTATCTATGCCATCGCCTATTCAGTTTCAGTCATTGGATTTTATTTTGTCGATGATCGGATGGGGTATTTGTTTTTATTGTCTGCCATTGTACTCACAATTTTAATCCTTACATTTGCTTTTCGATTGAAACAGTCTATGGACAAAGTCCTTGCAAAACGTTTTTTCTTTTTTAGTATTTTACACTTATTTCTCGTGAGCATTGTCATCGTAATCGATTCTAAAATTTAGGTTTTTTGATTGATTTGGGCAGGGAATTCTGTTTTCCTTTTGCCCATGAGTGTACTTGCGCGTTATTTCTCAAAATCAGATTTGGATGAAATCAAATCCGCTGTTGGTGAAGCAGAATCAAAAACTTCAGCTGAAATTGTACCATTTTTTGCTGAATCTTCCCATCACTACAAAGAGTGGTCATGGTTTGGTGCTTTTTTAACTGGTGGCATAACAGGCATTAGTTTTTATACTGCTCAAAATGTTTATGGCCTGGTATGGGGAAATGAATCCATGTTTGCGATTCTTTCCGTTTGGGCAGGAGCCATCATTGGGCTTGGTGTTTTCACATTTTTCCCAAAACTTCGTTTCCTCCTTGTTCCTAAAAATTCGAAACAATACTTTGTTGAGTTAAGGGCTAAGGAAGCATTTTTAGAGGAAGAAGTTTTTCGAACTAAAAATCGAACCGGAATTCTCATTTATATTTCCCTCTACGAACATTTTGTACGCGTGTATCCAGATAAAGAAATCGCAAGAGTTGTCCCGAAATCAGAATGGAATGAGGCAGTAAGGCTCATCATCGAAGGAATGAAATCAGGAAAAAAGAAAGAAGGAATTGTTTCGAGTATTCTCTTCTGTGGCGATTTACTTAAAAAATATAATATCAAAATCGAAAAAGATGATAAAAACGAAATTTCCAATGAAATCCGTGATGGTGGGAATTTGATGTGATGGAATCCAAAACAGAAAATTTTTATCCAAGTATCCAAAAGTGGAATCGATTTCGTATTTTTAGTTTTGTATTGTTTTGTTTTTTCCCAGTTGTTACCTTCAGTTACCCAGTTCCAAAATTGGAAAGAAGGGTGATGGACCATGCTGGGATTTTATCTCAGGCCACTATTGACCAATTAGAATCAAATTTAAAACAATTTGAAGCAGAGACAAGTAACCAAATCGCCGTGTACACAACACCGAGCCTTCACGATGAAACCATAGAAGAAGTTGCGAATGAAATTTTTGACGAATGGAAATTAGGTCAAAAATCGAAAAATAATGGAGTTCTCCTGATTATTGCACCTAACGAACGCAAAATGAGAATTGCAGTTGGCCGAGGACTTGAAGGTGCACTCACAGACTTACAAGCAAAACAAATCATTCGAAATGAACTTCGTCCCAGTTTTAAATCAGGTGATATGGATGCAGGTGTAACCGCTGGAGTGAATGCAATTATGGCAGCCATTCGCGGGGAGTATGCACCGAGTGAGGATGATGTTCAAACTTCAGGAAGGCAAACCACTGCTGATGTGATTCCGTCTGGCATTGTGGGAGGAATTTTCACTTTCATATCGATCTTTATCCCATCTTTTGGCGGAGTGATCTTCACCATCATTGGGTTAATATCGATGGTACCGTTTTTATTCTTATTCCTTGGAAGTACGTTCGGACTCATTGTTGCCATTGTTTTATTTATCATAGTGATGTACATCAGGCGTAAACTTGGTTTCAACCAAGGTGGTGGCGGATCAGACGGGGGTGGTTATTACGGAGGTTGGTCTTCTGGTGGGGATTCATGGTCTTCGAGTGATTCAAGTGACAGTTGGTCTGGTGGAGGTGGAGATTCCGCAGGTGGTGGTTCTTCTGGAGACTGGTAATCTTTAGTTAGGTGATTTCAATGAAAATCAGAGTGGAATCATCTTTCCAACTCGATTTATTCATTTTTTGATACAACATTGTTTGAATGGACGAGATGACTTCCTGGAAAGGTAAGTCACTCGTACTTTGGATTACAGACAATAACTCATCCCAAGCTTCCATACCATCTGCTTCGTTTAATTCTTCAAACAAACCGTCGGTAAACAGAAAAATTCGATCCCCCGATTCCACTTTTGTTTCAAATATTCCGTATCGGTAGTGTTCCAAAATACCAATGATGGGGCCTGTATTTTCCAAAATTACAGGTTCTGATTTTTTTCTAAGAATGATTTGGTTTTGAACACCACCGCCCGCATAACGCAGGATACTCTGGTGGAAATCAAAATCCATAACAAGAGCAGGAAAATAAATTTGTAAATCAGCATTTTTATCATAAAAATGTTGGTTCATATAAAACAATAGATCGTTAGGACGCATCGCAACAGCAGAAACCCTTTCAAATTCTGATTGGATCATCATAGAATACAAAGCCGCTTGTAATCCATGTCCCGTTGCATCTCCCAAAAAAAATCGATAATAAAAATCTTGAATTCTTTTGACAAAGAAAATATCCCCACCTACATCTGCAGTGGGTTTGTACAAAATGTCCACTTTGATGTGTGGATCCATATCAGGAACTTTAGTAACACTTTGGATGATAGACTTTGCAAGTTTCATATCCTTTGTGATTTGGTCTAATTTACTTTGTAATTCGATGGTTTTGTCTTTAACTCTGGTTTCTAACCGTTCATTTAAAATGGTAATTTGGTTTTGTACTTTTTGTAGTGTTTGGTTTTTTTCTGATAATTCAATAGCAAGGTTTTCAGCGTCTACAAATCCCTTTGAAAAATTTCGAGCTATGTAAATCGATTGTACAAAAAACATCATAAAAATCCCAAAGTGGATTGTAAGCGGAGAATTAATGATGAGATTGTTTACGAGGATATCGTTTACAAAACTTGTCACAAAAACTAGAAAACTAAAAAGAAATATAACGGAACCTGGTAAAGAATCTCGTATCGCTCTTGTTAAAACCAAAACAGTATACAATGCTCCAAATAGAGTAAATATCTGAAAAGGCACCATTAAATAGGTGTAAAACGAAGAACGTGTTACAAGCACTATGAAACAAAATGCAAAACCTAAGTATTTAAGAAGTTCATATACCCTTCGTGAAAAATATGGTTTAAATAATAAATAAACATACTTTGCAAATATGGGTGTGATAAAGAAAAAACTTAAGTAACTGAGTTTTAAGTGAATTTCCCAAGGAAGGTTCGGATACAATTGTACAAGGTATTTGTTTCCAGTGATGAAAACACGCAATGCAACAAGGATACAAGTAAGAGCAAACCAATAGGTAAATGGATCTTTTTTGCGATTCCAATATAGAAAAATATGATACAACCCCATAAATAGGATGCTACCAACTAGCAACATATCTCTAAGGATTTCAAATTCATATTGTTTGTGAATGTCTGAGGTTCTACCCAATGTGATGACTTGGGCTGGGCCACCTTTCCTGTGATGGTAATTCGAAATTTGGATTAAAAAGGAAGTTTGGTTATCTTTCGGTATAAAGTCAATGATTTGGGGTCTGTATTCAGGTATTCCCGTTTGGTAAGATGTAGAAACAAATCCATTAGATGATAGTCGCTCCCCATCAACAAACAATGTATAAGCGGATTCCATTTCAGGAACCTTAATGGACAATGGAATTCCTTTTAGACCATGGACCAATTCCAAATGAAAAGTAGCATATCCATCTCCAGCTAAAAATCCTTTGTCAAGAAATGACTTTGTCCAAACTCCAGGTACTTTAAAATAATGGGGCTCTCGGATGGATTTAAGTTCTGGTAGTTCCGCAGGAGAAAATAATAGTCCTGGGTAATATTCCCACTCCCCTGTGAGTTGAATGGTTTTGTGAGGTTGCGATAAATAGGAATCAGCCGTTAGATGGCCTTTCCAAGCAGAAGGAGGTACTTCTATCATGGAACATGACAAAAGTACCAAACTCCAAAGGAAACAGATCCAACGGAGATAAAGTTTCACTTGGTCCCGATTTCCCTTAGAGACGGTTGGCGATTGGGATGTACTTTCTTTGGTTTTCGCCCACATAGATTTGTTTTGGACGAACTTTTGAGAAATCTCCTTTCATCCTTTGTTCTCTCCAGTGCGCAAGCCAACCTGGAAGCCTTCCAATCACTTGCATGACAGAAAACATATTTTTCGGAATTCCCAATGTATGGAACACCAATCCAGAATAGTATTCTAAATTAGGGTACAAAAGATTTTCCATAAAGTAAGAATCGTTCCAGACAACTTCATCAATTTGTAAAGCAATGTCTTCTACGGCACTGAGTTTGCGGTTTTTGTAAAATTCTTTGATGATCTCTCTTGCGACCTGTGCTCTTGGACTTACCACATCATATGCCTTTTGTCCAAATCCATTCGTACGGATGGTGAGTCCTCCCCGTTTGAATCTTTCAAAATAATCTTTCACAGGAGTTTTTGTTTTGATGATGTCTTCAATGAGACCAATCGCAGCAGTAGGCCTTCCCCCTTCTCTTGCCCCCCATTGTGCCATAATCCCTGCAGAGATCGATGCAAAGAGATTCGCTTGTGTGGAACCTACTACTTGTACGGCGGTATTGGATACATTTTGTTCATGGTCTGCATGTAGAATCCACATTTGGTTTAGGATACGATCAAATTCTTCAGGGACATTATAATTGTCTGCTGGGAGTTTGTGCATCATATACAAAAAGTTTGTGCAATATGGATTTTTATCAAGTGGGTATACAAATGGATGACCCACTGCGTGTTTGTAAGTAAAAGCTGCAATGGTACGAATTTTAGCAAGTAAACGAGCTATCAAATCCACACCCATATCTAATTTTTCTTCGTATTCTTCTAAGTAATAACTAGATAAAGAAGTTACCATCACAGATAGAACAGCAAGAGGGTTTGCTACACCAGGGAATCCATCAAATAGATTTAACATATCTTCATGGATCATAGAGTGTTTGGAGAGGCGACTTGAAAAGTCATTTAACTCTTGTTTTGTGGGAAGGTTTCCATAAATTAATAAAAATGAAGTTTCAACAAAAGTAGATTGGTATGCTAATTCTTTTAAGTCATAACCACGGTAAGTGAGTTCCCCTTTTTCGGGATCCCTTCTAGAAACCTTTGATAAACCAAGGGCAGTATTAAAAAGTCCAGGGTCTACAGTGACAAGCCCTGTTTTTCGGTAAAAATCAGTAAGGTCGATACCTTCTTTTCCATCAGTTCCAGTGATCACTGGAAGTTTATATGTTTTGCCTTTGATGTGGATTTCCACTTCACTCATGAAAAGACCTCTCTCCCTCCTATCTTACCAAACGTAAGTTAGGAATCTAGAAGAATTTACACTTGGGCGAGTGCAGAATTGAGAGAATCGTGGATGAGAACAAAATCAGTTAAACCCACAATGTCCATCACCTTTCGAAAATGGGTGTTGAGACCTGCGAATTCAATTTTACCTTGGTTCTCAGAAGATTTTGTAATGAGACTGATGAGAGTGGCGATGCCAGCTGAGTTGATGTACGAGGTTTCGGAAAAATTGAGGATCACTCGTGTGCGTTTGTCTTGTGGAATCGATTCGTAAGATTGCACAATTTCTTCTTCCGCTTCGGATGTGATTTCGCCAGAAATGTGGATCACAGGGAGGTTACCACCATTCTCAAAACCCAATCGAATCTTAAACTCTTCCATCATTAGCCTCCAGGGAATTCCACTAAGAACGCGGGTCAACAAAAATTAGGATTTCGATTTTCTTTCTTCTTTTGTCAATCGACCGAAGGGTTGTTTGCATTTACGGCAAACAAAGTAAACATCCGTTGGTGTAGCAGATATCCCGACAAGCCCCATGGCAATCAGTCCCCAAGTTGAATATTTCACAACCTTACGTGCGTTTTCATCTTCGCGAGTGGTTCCACAATCACAAGTGGGTCGGTCAGCTTTTTTAACGATTTGGCTCATATAGGAAGGATTTCGGTTCCGCCAAAAAAACGGAACCGAAATAAGGCAATTTAATTTTTAGAAAGGTGTTCTACGTATTTTGCAAGGATTTTGATGTTGTCATCACCCAAATGGCCATAAGCTACCATTGGAGATCCTTTGATTCCTTCTTTCAAAGTTTTAGTGATTCCTGCGATTGTGTTTCCATTTTTCCACTCAGAAGCAGGAGCTTTGTAGTTACGTGGTTTTGGATTGAGTGCAGCTGCAGCAGCTCCGTCACCAGCACCTTTTTCACCGTGGCAAGAAGAACAGTTTTGGAGGTATAATTCTTCCCCTTTCGCTAAATCAGGATCAGCACTGGCACTGGTTTCTTGCACTGCAGGTGCTTCTTCTTTTGGTTTGGAGTCGCCACAAGCCACCATCACAAATGCGAAGGAGACAGCGAGTAGAGAGACTAATACTTTTTTTGAGTTCATTTCTTACTCCGAGATAAGGATGGCTCCAGTCTCCTACCCTTCTCATCTTTTGAAAAGAAGAAATCAGTTTTTTTCTAAAAGATTTGAGAGTGCCTCATGTAAATTTTGAAACTGAAACTCATATCCCGATTGTAACAATCGTTCTGGCAGAACATACTGCCCTTTTGTCACGACTACACTGCCTTCTCCAAATAACGCTTGTATAGCGAAACTAGGTACCTTAAAAAGATTTGGGCGTTTTAATGTTTTTGCCAATTGTTTGGAAAACTCTGCATTACTTGTGGGATTTGGTGAAACTAAATTATAAGCTCCATTTGTTTGTTCATTTGTCATTAGGTGAATCGTTGCATTGATAAAATCGGAAATATGAATCCAACTCATCCCTTGGTTTCCGGAAGCAATCGCACCTCCCACTCCTAATAAAAATGGTGGAAGCATCTTTTCTAAAGCACCACCTTTTGGAGAAAGTACGATCCCTGTTCGGAGTAAAACCGTTCGGATTCCATTCACTCTCAGAGGATTTGTTTGGTTTTCCCATTCAACACAAAGTTTTGCTAAAAAATCATCGCCTGGTGGAGAGGATTCTGTGTAAGCTGGGTGTTCTGTCTCTGACATTCCATAATAACCTACTGCACTTGCATTCAAAAATACTTTGGGCGGTTGTTTTAGATCTAAGATACGAGCAACAAGCCCACGAGTGAATTCGATTCTTGATGTACTAATTAACTGTTTTCTTTCCTCTGTCCACCTAACGCCCGCAATCGGCTCGCCAACTAAATTGATGATTGCATCGAGTCCTTCTAAATCTGAGGATTGAGGAAGAAGGCAGGTTACAAATTCGATCCCAGAGAAGGAGGAAAGAGATTTGGGTATGGTTTTTTGACGAGAAAAGACACGAAATTGATGGCCGTTTTGGATCGCGGTGGAGATAAATGATGTTCCAATTAAGCCCGTTCCACCTAAAATTCCTATTTTCATAAAGACTCCAACAGTTGGTGTAAATAAAAAAAGAAGTAGCCCATTTTCGCATTCAGTATCATTTTTTCTTTCTATGAGACCTGTAATCGTAATCCCAATTTTCTCTGCCATCGTATTTGTATTGTTTGGAAATTATTATTTAGTTTCCGGAACAAACAAAAAGATAGAAGGCTACAAAGAAAATCCACCATTTCGCATAGAGGATGCAACTGCTTCCAACGGTCTTTCGCTTTTATTAGACAAAAATCCTTCCACAGTTTGGAGAAAGATTCGAAACTCGCCACTCGATTTTGATTTTTTCTTAGAAATGAAACTTTCCCATGTTTGGGATGGAGAAGTGTTCCAACCAAGAACATTCCAATCCTTAGAAGTAAAAGCCTGCCCTGGCGAAACCATTCCTCCCTTCACATTACGTTTTTTACTACGAGAAAGTATCAATGTGGATAAAGAATTAAGAATGCCAAAAGATAAAATTGCATTTGTTTATCCCTTTCAAGAAAAAGGGATAAAACAAATTTCCATTCCTTTAGACAAACTTCCGAAGTTTCAAATAGAAAAAGACTACCCGAATCAAATTTTTATCCTAACTCCGGAATTCAAAATTGAATCACAAAATGGGTGTTTGGCAGAAGTAACTCTAAAGGAAAAACTATGACTTCTACTCCAAATAAACTTTCTGCATCCCCTACAATCCCACAAAACAAGAGTAAGGAGAAAAAATTCGACATCTCCGATATTCTTGAAGATGGCCCAATCCCGATGGATAAAGGGGATACACAAAATCTTGATTTGGATGAAAAATTAAGAAAGGCATATTTTTGGATCACCAATTTTGCCATCATCAATCCATTTTATGACATTGAATACAATGACACACCACCGTTAAGATTTTCGATTGGTGATTCTAAATCCACAATCACTCTCCCAACTGCACAAAGTTATTCGAGTTTTGTTTTACTCCCTCTATTATCACTGATTGTAAAAGGAAAATGTTTGTTAGTTGGTGGTCCAGGGAGAGGGAAAACAGCATCTGCAATCCTTATGGGAGTTCTTGCTGGATACTCCATCAAAGAAATCAAACGAGCCATCCAACATGGCCAACCACAAATGACTATTACAGATTTACTCGGAAACCCACTTCCAAGTGATATGATGCAAGCCAAATCAATGGATGAAATCAAAATTGCTTGGCGGAAATGGCTTGGGATGCAAGTAAAAATTATAGATGAATACAATCGAATTCCCACAAGGACTCAATCTGCTCTTCTCACCATCATGGGAGACAACTATGCTGAAATTTATGACCAAATTTATGAATGCCCAGATGCAGCATGGTATTTAACTGCAAATGATGATGCAGGTGGTGGTACTTACCAAGTCATTGAAGCACTAAAAGATCGGATTGATGTGGTCGTAAAGGCCCCACACTTTAATACTCGTTTTATCAAAGAACTCATCCAAAGAGTCGAAGAAGGTTATAAACCCGAATCCCTCGTACCCAAAGAAATCATTTTTTCGGAGGAAGAAATGAAAAATATTGGGGAACAAATCAAACAGGTAAACTTCCCACCAGGTCTTCGCCGTCGCATGGAATTTTTTGCCTCACAATTTGAATTTATGGAATATGCAGGAGAACAATTGGAATACAAAACCAAGGACACTGCAAAATTGAGTGCCACTGATTTTAGCCGTTTGTCTTCTTTGGAAACAGGGAAAGATAAAATCAAGGACATCGGTTCTCAAACAAAAAACGGATTGAGTGTTCGAGCCATTTTCACTTGTATCAATTATGCAAAAGCACTCTCTTATTTTAGAGGACTTAGTGAAGTAACACTCGATGACCTAAGCCATGTATTACCCTTTGTTTTGCATGATAAATTGGTTCAAAATATAGACTCACCTTTTTTTGAAGAAGCTGACAACCAAATTTACCGCAGTGATCGCGTGAGTTGGATTCGAAAATTATTTACATTATCACTCAGCGAATACGAACGACTAGGTTTGGATAAAAACGATAAAATCGCAAAACTTTCGGAAACATTCGAAATGGGATTGGAAGGTTTGTCAGTCAAAGAAACCAAACAAAGGCTTGTAGAAATCGAAAAAGAAATTGAATCAATTTCCAAACAACGGAAGTTATACGGACATATGTTTGATGATTTGTTAAACTTAAAGTATTTACACCAAAGGTATACAAATTATCTAAAGTGGGCGGAATCTAATGTATGAGTCCTACTTCTTGGAAGGATATTTTAATAAAAGAAAAAGAAGTTTGTAACCAAATCATTTTTACCGCAAGGAAACTAAATCCACAATTCACAGAAGATGATGTATCCCATCATTTGGTTCTTTTTTTTGACTCACTGTATACCAATCTTACTTGGCAGTGGGAAGAAGGAGAGGTAGTATCTCTTTTTGAAACATTTGTTAGGTTACTTTCAAAACAGTTTTTACAACGACTTGGGAATTTTGTACCTTTATATTACCAAATCATCAGAGAATGCCATCCAGACTTAAAACAAAGTCCCAATAGATTCATTCCGTATCTTTCGAATGCCATCTCAAAAGTAGAGGATGGAAAAAAGGAATTATATTTAAAACGCTGCCTTTCACTCCTTCCAAAAATACAAACCTTGGAAGAATTCAAAATTGTTTTGGGTGTGTTATATTGGGCGAGTGGAAAACCAGAATACCGCGAAGTGGTTAAGTCTTTGTTCCCACTACTCGGAGATGATTTAAAAACAGAGTGTAAAAAAATACTCGGGATCGATGAAACTTCGATCCAATCTCCCTTTGTTCCCACTACTCAAAACCAAACTCCCAAAGGGAGTTTTCACTTTCGTTCCATACCCGGATATACTTTGTTTGGTGGTACTTTCACAACTGTTCCCAAACTTTATGGTAATCTTGGGAATGTATTGGTATCATCTGGGGAATCTTGGTACCAACTATTTGTGGATGAGTTTGGTACAAGTTTGTATTCAATTGAACCTCCCATGTCCCCTACCATCACAAGTTCACCAACATCGAATATTTGGAAACAAATCCTCACACAAAAATTAGATCCAAATTCAATCTCCTCTTCGATTGAAAAGGAATCTTATGCTCTTTACACCTTAAAACATTCGTATCAGTTATATTTATTTTATATGGGGAGAACCTAAGTGGATTTTGTCAAGGTTTGGGAATCAAAATGGGAAGATGCTCTCAAACTTTGGAGTGATTATGTAAAACTATCACCTGCAAAATTTTTATTCACCGAACAAGATGAAAAAGCAGAAGGTCTCACTACTTCCTTTGCTGCCATTCGCTTAAAAGACCACAGAGTATTACTTTCTGTTAACCAAATCAAAACCTATCAACTCGAGGATTTTGCTTTGGAAATTTTAGGCCATGAAATCGGACACCATGTATATTGCCCAGGAGATTTGGCTGACCAAGCAAAACTTGTTTATATTTCAAACGTTGCTATGCCAAGGCTAAACCACCTAACACCAATGATAGTGAATATCTACGAAGATTTGTTTATCAACGACCATCTCAAAAGACAAAATCACTTAAGAATGGAGGAAGTGTACCAAAAGTTAGGAAAACAAAAGGATCCTTTTTGGAATTTTTACATGCGTACTTATGAGTTGTTGTGGGCACTTCCCACTGGTACTCTCACCGAGGGAACGTTAAGTGACCAAATCCAATCTGATGCTGCCTTAGTTTCTCGTATGATTCGCAATTTCCCCAATGATTGGGCAAAAGGTATGTTTGATTTTGCCAGTATTTGTTTTCCTTATTTTTTTGAAGGGGAAAAAGAATCCGAATCAAAACAGTTAAAATCTTTGTTAGACACACTTGATGCAGGAAAAGGGATGAGTCCACCTTCTGGATTGTCAGATGTAGAGATATCATCTGAATTGTTTCCTTTAGAAGGTGTCACTGGTTCCAAAAAGTCACTTACTCCTTCAGATTATTCAACCATTTGTAAGAGTATGGGCATTGATGCTGATATTTCAGAAATCACATATAGATATTATAAAGATAAAGCATTGCCATACCTTGTTCCTTTTCCCGAACGGAGAACCCCAGGAGCAAAAGAAGAAATTTTGGAAGGAAATGATTTATGGGATCCAGGTTCTCCAATCGAAAAAATCAATTGGTTGGAATCCACGATCAAAAGTCCAATCATCATCCCTGGTTACACAACTGTGGAAGATGTTTATGGTGAAACGTCATCGAATGAAATAAAAATTAACCCAATCGACTTAGACTTGTTTGTTGATTGTTCTGGTTCAATGCCGAATCCACAGCAAGATTTATCCTACTTAACATTGGCTGGTGCTATTATAGCACTGTCTGCTCTGAAAACAGGGAGTTCCGTGAGAGTTACACTTTGGTCAGGGGAAAGGGAATTTTTAACCACCGATGGATTCATTCAGAATGAAAAGGAAATCTTAAAAGTACTGACTGGTTATTTTGGTGGAGGGACTTGTTTCCCTCTGGAACTCTTGGAAGACGAATACAAAGAAGCTCCCAAAAGAAAACGTCACATATTAGTGATATCTGATGATGGGATCGATACAATGTTCACGCAAAACTACCCAAGAGATCCAAGGTCCATCGTTAAGAATGCCCTCGAACAAGCACAAGGTGGAGGTTCTATGGTTTTACAACTCTACCAACCAAACCAAAATCCTGTGGTAAAAGAATTAGAACAAAGTGGATGGGACATTTATCCGATTCAAAATTGGACAGACCTAATTCAGTTTAGTAAAGATTTTGTAGAAAAAAATTATGTTAGAAATCAGACATTACATTAAACAAATACTCAATACTCCCTTTCACCAAGTGGACTTGTCTTCAGTATCGTTAGATGCTATATGGTTTGATGTGTTTTTCTCTCGTACAAACCAAGGGAAGTTGTTCCCGTTTCCAAAATCATTTGATGCCATAACAAACCTCAATCTCAAGGCAATTCATATCATTTTGGCCAATGTATTGTATGATAAAGAATCGCAAATCCCTGAATTTGCGTTAAAATCTTTTTACGAATACCTCTCAAATACCTTACCAAAATTATGTGAACTGGTTCCAGACTATAATACTTGGACAACCGATGCTGAACGAGCAGAAGAACTCATCAGAAGTTTATTTGATGCGATTCAGATTCTGCCTGCAAATGAAACAAAGGAATACTTTACGGATCGGTATCGTTCCATCGATTCAAGAGAGAGAGTTCGAATTTTGGAGGAAACCAAAAAAGCCCAAGAAAGAGCCAAAGAAATCTTAAGGCAATTAAGGCAAAAAGAAGAGGAAGAAGCTGCCTCTAAGTACAACCGTGAATAAAGTTTTGGATTCAAAAAGAACACCACTTTTACGAGAGGAATGGAATCTCGAAATACAAAAAATGTTCGAGTCACATTTTGCTCCCCAATGGAATGCAAACATCGGGGATCGAATTGGCGAAGAGGAATTTCAGTTTGTAAAGTGTTTCCAAAAAGATTTAGAGTTTGCGAAAGAACATTCTCTTTATCAAACAAAGGAATCGATATTATCCTTTATTGAAACCTACCAAAGTACATCTACATTTTTTAGAAATCAATTGGAAGGGATCCATTGGAAACAAAACTTTGAGTCCATTCCTTTTACAAGTCGTGATGACTTACAATCAAAAATCACAGACATCATCCCAAACGATACAAACTTAAATGAGATGGTGATCAATCCCACTTCTGGTACGACAGGAAAACCAATCCTTGCACCAAACCATCCAAAGGCGATTGGATGTTATGTGCCTCTTATCGAATACAGTGTAAAAAAGTATGGAGTAACTCCCGTCCATTCTCCAAAGTCCACCTTTGCGATTCAACTTTGTTACCAAGAAAATACAATTGTATATGCCACCTGCCATAGTTTGGCGGGAGGTGCCAAATTTGCAAAAATTAATATCCATCCCAATTCATGGAAAAATCCCTCTGATTTACAAAACTTTCTAATAGAATTTTCTCCACAAATTTTAACAGGTGACCCATATGCTTTTGAATCGACAATGAAAATGGGTATCAAATACAAACCTGAAGCCATACATTCTACTGCTTTAGAATTAACACCTGCTTTACGAAAAAATCTTTCTGAATACTTCCAATGCCCCGTCATCAACTTTTATTCACTGAATGAAACCGGTCCCATTGCTTATTCTTGCCCTAAAAATCCAGAATGGATGCACCTTCTTCCACATGATTTGTATGTAGAGGTGATCTCCAATGAAACATTTACTCCACTACCCACTGGTAATATAGGCGAGATTGTCCTTACAGGTGGAAGGAATCCTTACTTACCTCTCCTTAGGTATAGGACTGGTGACCAAGGAGAAATCCAATACGGAACTTGTGAATGTGGTGACCATTTCCCTCGTTTACGCCTGTTATCTGGTAGAAAACCTGTCTACTTCCAAAAACCAAACGGGGAAACAGTAAATCCAATTGATGTCGCAAGGATTCTTAGAAAAAATCCTGTCATTTACCAATTCCAAGTGGAACAATTCACGGAAGTTAGATGGGAATGTAGGTTATCACTTTCTGACACAATTGAAATGAGTGAATCCAGTTTGGAAAAAGAAAAAACAAAAATCAAAGAGGAACTGGAATCCCTTTTTGGCGAAGGATCCCATGTTTGTATTAGCACCAATTTTCCGTTAGATGGAAAAAAACAAATAGTTTTTATCAATTCCTATCTTTCCCAAAAGGAATCAAAATCATGAATCATGGGCTCATCCTCGGTAAGTTTTATCCCCCACACAAAGGTCATTTGCATTTGGTTCAGGAAGCAAAAAAACACTGTGATGTACTGACAGTCCTTGTTTGTTCCCTGGAGAAGGAAATCATTCCCGGTGAACTTCGATTTGAATGGATGAAAGAACTCCTACCGAATCAAAACATAAATGTCATTTGGGTAAAGGATGAAAATCCACAGTTTCCAGAAGACCATGCTCATTTTTGGCAAATTTGGAAACGAACCATTGAGTCCCATTCCCCTTACCCGATCCATTCCCTCTTTTCGTCTGAAAACTATGGAGACCCCCTAGCATCTGTTCTTGGGTGCAAACACATTCCCATCGATATCGATAGAAACGTAATCCCTATTTCAGCAACAAAAATCCGTGAATCCCCACTTAAGTATTGGGAATACATTCCAGAACCGATCAGACCTTATTTTGTAAAAAAAATTGTACTCACGGGGAGTGAATCGGTGGGGAAAACGACACTTTCCAAAAAACTAGCAGAATGGTTCCAAACCAATTGGGTCCCTGAATTTGCAAGAGAGTATCTAGAGAAGAAACCAAACCCAATGGAAGAATCTGATTTTTTACCCATCGCAAAAGGACATTTAGTATCAGAGGTGGAAACAACCAAATCCTCAAACGGACTCTTATTTTTAGATACGGATTTACTTACGACAAAAGTATATTTGGAACGGTATTACGGGTCAGAAATCCCTTGGCTCACCGAACGAGCGCTTGGTTTAAAATACGATGGTTCTCTTTTTTTAGACATCGACATCCCTTGGGAAAGGGACAAATTACGGGACTTAGGTGATGAAAGAGAGGAAATGAAAACAAAATTTTTAAATGCGATGGAAGAGGCAAAACGAGATTATTTTTTGGTGAAAGGAAATTATTTAGAAAGAGAAAAACTCGCAATTCATTATGTGAACCAAATCAAAGAGCAACCTATCAATCCCTTTTCATTCACAATAGAGCAGATCCTTTTACGTAAGATTGAATGATCTCGGTAGGTAAAATACCACCAGACATTAGGTGTTTCATTTCATACAGTGTGGTACCTTGGGATTGATTATCCACGTTTTTTGGTCCTATATGACCTTTCGTATGTTCACCAAAGACAAGCCGTACTTCCAAACTAAATCGAGAACACCCTTGTGTATTATCATTTGTTCCGTGTAAGTGGTGTGATGCGAAGATAAAATAATCTCCAAAATCACCATATACAGAAAGTGGGTTTGGATCTTTTACTTCCAGTGAAGGTTTTGGAAAAACTTTTTCGCTAATACGCGGGTGAGTCATACTCGTTTGGAAACCACCCGTTTTTTTCCAGTGTTCATACTCAAACAAAGAAGAATTGTTTTGAATGGGTTTTCTAAAATAGGATGGATACAAGGAAAATCCGGAACCTAACTCCACTTTTGTGATTGGTATCCAAAGGTTAATTTGGTTTTGGGGATTGGCATACCAAGGGTCACGGTGGATGTACTGAACAGACTTTGCACCTTCTAAGGTATGAAATCCATTGGGAACACAACGGAGTCGAAATAAATCTACATAAACATCATTTGTATCCACTTTCCATTCTTCTAAAATGGGAAACAAAAACCCTTTGATGGAAACATTCTCGTAAATCCTGGAACGTATTTTTGCCATAGAAGATTGTAATTCAGGATATGAAATTTCTGAACTGACTAAGGTTGGAATACCATTTGAAAATTCTTCTTTGATGTAGTTGTGAATGGGGTTTAAAAAAGATTTTGATTCGTTAGATAGGGAACCCTGATAGGTTTTACCTTCATAAAGGGATAAAATGTCCATGTCTTAACTTTGTGACTGTTTTACCACCATCAAACTTTAGTTTGTTTTTTGATTTCTTCTTTTAGTTCGATGATACTCATGTAGAGATTTGCAAATGTGGTGAGTTGGTTCATCGCATCTTGTAAACCAGCTTTGAAAAGTAGGCCGTTGTCCATATGTTCCCGAAAGATGGTCAGTGGATTTTCACTTTCCATACTTTCTACTGTTTTTTGGTAGGATTCTAAAAGTTCCTTTTTGTCTTCTAAGGACTCAGGAACTTTCCATCCATTGGACAAACGACTCATTAAAATCTAACGTCCTTCGACTTCTAAAAGTTTGGTGGTCTTTACGATGAGACGTGTAACAACATAAAACACAAGTCCAAACCCAAAAAACCAAGTGTGAAATGGTTTCCAGATTCCAACAATGTCAACTGCTCGTAAGTTTGGTTCTTGGAAATAAATCTGGATTAGGTCAAACACTGTAAATACAACGATGATTCCAAACAAACTTGGGTATTCTCGTTTCCAAATATTACGAAATGAAAAATCCAAATTCGGTTTTACATAACCCGACAAACGAGGGATAAATGCGGGAGTTTTGTCTGCCCATTTTAAATAAGCATCTTTGAATTTACTACGAAGGAAATATTCTTCAGCAAAGATAATCCTTTCGTAATATAGGTAAAAGAACATGATGTAAACCAATGCAAACGCAAAGTCCCGTAAGATAAGCACAGGACCCAAATACAGTAAAAAGTTTCCCACATAAAGGGGATGTCTCACAAGAGAGTAAATCCCTGATTGGTTGACGACATCTGCAACTTGTTGTTTTGTATTTCGACCAGATGTATTTTTGGGAGTGTAACCAATGGTAAAACATCTTACGAAAAGACCTGCTAAACTAACTACAAATGCAGCAGTTAACCAATACAAATTGGACATATAATTCCCTTGGAAATAAGGAACATACGGTAGATACAGTAAGGAAAGGAACAAAATGACTCCTGGAATGTAGGAGCGCCATCGGAAGAGAAAATTGCCTTGTTGGTTGAGTTCTTCTATAAGTGCCATGTTAAATCGTACTTGCTTCCTTTGATTAAGCTGTCAGCATTCGTCCTATGTCAATCAAATCCTTCATTCCTGCAAAGTTCAATCTCCCTGCTCTTTGGTTTACCGATCTGACACTACCTCTACTGAACAAATTGGTTCACAATATCGATTCGATTGAAATCTCTGAAAATGACATAAAAACTTTAAAATCCTTACAAAAGGAACGCCTGGTTTACATTTCCAACCACCCCACAACCAAAGAACCAGGTGTGGCCTTCCATGTTGCAAACATTATGGGTTCTCGTTTTCATTATATGGCAGCAAGGGAGGTATTCGAATGGGGGTATGGGTTTGTTGGTGATTTTATACAGTCAATTGGAGCCTACTCCGTGTTAGCTGGTGCACCTGACCGTGAATCCTTAAAAGCTTCAAGATCCATCCTCGCAAACAATGCAGGCAAATTGGCACTTTTCCCCGAGGGGGAACCTACCAGTGGAATGAATGATACCTTACTCCCCTTCCAACCAGGAGTGGCACAACTCGGGATTTGGGGTTTAGAAGACGCACTGAGAAACGATCCAAATGCTACTATCTGGGTCCTTCCTACTTTCATCAAATATAGGATGACGAGTTCGATCCAAACCATGCAACGAGACATCGACCAAAGTTTGACAAGAATGGAAGAAAAACTCGGAATTTCCAAAACGGGAAAAGACATTGTACATCGTTTTTTATCAGTGGGAAAACGAATGATGGAACGGGAAGAAAAAGAATATGGTGTACCTGTAGAAGAAAGTAAGGCCGATGATTTTGATTACCGATTGGGTCGGATGAGACATGCTATGTTAGATAATATCGCAAGAAAAGCAAACATCCCAAAATGGGACGGAGATGCCAATGCGATTGAAAAACTTAGAAAGATACTAAGTGTACTCGAAATGGTATCTGTAGGGATGCCTGACCCAAATGGAGAACTCCCTAGTTTGGAAATGGCAAGGTGGGCAAGAAATGCCGCCACAAAAGCTTATGATTTTATCTCCATACAAACTTCTTATATCAAAGAATTACCGAGCCCAGAACGTTTGTATGAATTTTTATACCGTTATGAAAATGAAATTTTGGGTGAAACCAAATCCAGACCTCACAAAGCAGTCGTTAGGCTAGGAAAACCATTTAAGATCAATGACTATCTTGGTTCTTATAAGGAAGACAAAAAGAAAACGATAGACACGATTACGGAACGTCTAAGAGATGAGTTACAATCTATGTTAGTAGATGAAAAGTCCAAATCAAATCCACTTTTCCCGAGTCAGTATATTTTTTAATGGAACGAATGTTGCCATCTCAAATTGAGGACTGGTTAAAAACACCTGGTCCTTTGGAATTTTCGGCATTCGGTGCTTCCAAGAATTTAGATGAAAATTTAGTGCAAATACTTGATTCATTAACGAATCAATACAAAATTGAAAACCTATCTGCCATACTTTTTACCATTGTCAAAGATTTGATCCTCAATGGATTCAAAGCCAATTTTAAAAGATTATTTTTCCAAGAGAACCTGCTTGATATCCAATCTCCCGCCGACTACGAATTAGGTGTTCGGATGTATAAAAGCCTAATCCTTTCCGGAAGAGGGAATAGTTTTGAGCCTCTCGCTCGCGAAAAAAATCTATATGTCCATGTCAAAATCGAACATAACGACACCCAAATTAAATTTGATATCCGCAACAATTCAATGTTAGTGCGCGGGGAAATGCAAAAAATCAGGAACTCCCTTCTGCATGCACAAAACTACAACGACATTATGGAATACTATATCGAAAGGGGTGATAATTCCGAAGGGGAAGGAATTGGGATTGCTCTTTGTATCATCCTACTCAAGGGGGAGGGACTTCCCACTGACCAGTTCCGCATCTACCATGAAGACGGCGAAACCATCGCCCAACTCACGATTCCTCTCAAGAAAGGCTAGCAGAGAATCCCTGGTTTTCCAACTTGGATGTATGGGCCAAGTGACAGAGACAAAAAACGATTCGATCCCACATGTTTTACAAGCCATCATCCAGAATGAAACAAACCATGCTCTTTGGCTAAACACACTTTCCCTTCTCGAACACATTGGATCCCGAAAAATCCTACTCACACAATCGAGTGAAGATACCTCTGAAATGATTCTACGTCATGCCACAGAAGAAGCAAGGCATGCCCTTTTTTTCAAAAAAGCGGCAAGGACCATCCAACCTGAGTTTCGGTCTGGGTACCAAAACTCCTCTTTGGTTCGAGGGACGGCCGCAAGAATTTATTTCGCAAAACTAGACACCCTTGTCCGTAGGAATCTTAGGAAAGTTTTCCCAGAGGAAAAAACCTTCACCTACCTTGCCTACTTGTACACCACAACCGTGATTGAAAAAAGAGCCATGGTCATCTACACAGCGTACGATGAAATTTTGAACCAGAATGGTTCTCCCATCCGCCTAACCAACCTCATCCTAGAAGAAGAAGGCCATTTGTCCGAAATGAGTGCGGAAATGTACCGTTTGGACCCGAATGCTTCCGAAAGGCTTGCGCAATTGGAAGCAGAAGAAGCGAAAATTTTCGCCCGTTTTTGGCGCCAAATCAGCGAATTCTCCCTAAATTAAAAAAGGCTTGCGAAAAAAATCCGAGACTGGTTTCCTTCAACCATCTTCATGCGACATAATACTATTATTGGATCTTTGAGAAAATGGGATTAGAAGTCTTTTTATTGCCTTTTTTGGCGAGTGTAGCCGTGACCATCGGACTCCGTCGTTTGGACAAATCCAATACCAAACTGTCCCAATTAAAGAGGTATGCCTCCAAACTCACAGAAGAAATGCAAGGTGTTGCCTTACAAAAAATCCAAATGGTTAAAGATGCCGGGATCGATTTGGACATCCTTGTCAAACAATCACGAAAAGTCGCAGAAGACATCCAATCTTTAAGTGCCGAATCAAGAGACCTCTTCGAAAAAATCAGAGCCAGCAAAGATTACCTCTCTTCTCTTTCGGGAGAAATGGAACAAATCCAAGATCTGAGTAACCAAGTCCGCCGTGAAAAACAGTACATGGAAGAAGGACTCTCCCAAATCAATACCCACAAACGTGAGTTACGTGAAGTATCAGAAGACATGGAAGCACTTCATAATGAATCCATTTCAATGCTCGATACCTTCCAAAACAAATTGAACTTACGAAGTGATGAAATTTTACAATCCGTCGCACAAAAGATGGTGGAACTCGAAAGCCTACTCGAAACCAAATCAGATTTCCTAGACAATTCCCTTTCTAAAATTGCAGAGACCGCTAGAGAAAAATTATTAACCCATGCCGATGTCATGGTGAATGAAACTGCGGGCCGTCTTGACCATGCACGGAAAGAAATGGATTTACTGCTCGAATCCATGAAGTATGCGCAAGGTGATTTAGATGTACGGCTTACAAAATTTGAAGATACATCTTCTCTTCTCTCCGACAAAGTTGATAAGTTTGATGAAAGACTAGAAGAAAAATACCAAAGGGCAACATCGAAAGTCGAAGAAAAGGTATCACTCCTCGAGAAAAAAATCCAAGAACGTTTTGAATCCATCGTAGACCAAGTAAGTAATACCAAAGATTCCTTTATGAAGGGTCTAAGCCAAGAAACGGATGCGATCAAACGTGAGATTGAAGATCTTTCTCTCGAAACACTTTCCAAACGAGATGACATCATCAATGAAACAAGAAGACAAGCGGATGGTATTAACCAAACCATCATCCAATTCCAAGAAAAATACTTAGAAGCAGAGAATAAACTCCTCCGCCAAGCAGACATCCGTAAACAAGAACTCATCCGCGAGATCGAAGCATTCTCCGAAGAATTCCATAGAATTTCAGAAGAATTGAGAGAAGAAGCAAACACTCTTAAAAAAAGCGCATTACAAGAGTTAAAAGAATTTGATCGCGAACTCGAAACCGTTCGTTCCGGCCAAGAGATGGTGATTAAAACCTCTCTTTTTGATTTGAAAAAAGAATTAGAAGAAAGAATGCATTCTGATTTCAAAATCCAAAAACATGAAATGGAATCAGACTTAAGCTCCATCCAATCACAAGTGAGAGAACTGAATGAAACCATCACGACTCAAACCAAAGATGTAGATGAATATGTAGAAGAATTGAAGTCAGCACTCCGCGAATCCGCTCACGAAATCTTAGAAACTGCAGAAGAAAAAGCAAAAGAATCCGAAGAGATTGTCACAGAAAAAATACGTATCGCCAATGCGAATTTAGAACAATTTGTGAGCAAATGGGAAGAAGAACTCGGTAGGATCCGCGAAGACCAGAATTATAGTATCGAAAAACTCCAGGATCGCTTAAAAGAAATCCATGTGGAAGGTGCAGATTTACTTGGTGAATTCCAAAACCAATTCCAAAAAGCAAAAGCCAATTTGGAAACTGTGGCGGAAACTAAAACCAAAGAAAGTATCTCTAGGTTGGAAGACGAGGCGAAACTTGCCCGTAGTGAAGTGGAACGAATCCTCAAACATTTAGAAGAGTCAGGTGAATCCTTTTTCAATTTACAAGAAGAGAAGATGGATCGATTGAACGAAACCATCGATTCCAAAATCTCGCACCAACTCACAAAACTTCTCGACAAAGGGAATGTACAACTTGGCCAACTAGAAGAAAAAATTTCGAGCCACCTAAGTACCGTTCGTCGCAATTTAGAAGAAAGTATCAAACGCTCCAAAGACGAATCAAAAAAACAAATTGAGACCTACCAAAGAGATTACGAAAAATCGTTCAAAGAAATTGCGAAAGAAAGCCAAGATTTCTTAAAAGACAGCCTTAACCGTTTCCATGATCTCAAATTTGAAATCCAAAATGGTTTAGAATCTCTAAACGAAACAAAAGAAGAAACTTTGTCTGGTTTCCAAAACGAACTGGAATCTCTCAAAGAAGAAATCTTAACACTTTCGAGTGAACTCGAGACAGTCAAAGAACACTCTGATTTATTTGCGTCCGCCAAACAAATTGCAGACGAATCGAACAAAGCTGTGGAAGAAATTTCAGAAGCCTTACGTTCATTGGAAAAAGGAAAACCAGATTTGGAACTTGTCCAATCGGCAATCTCTGAATTTAGTGAAATGAGATCTCAAATTGCAAACGAACTGGAATCTCTAAAAGAAGCACAGTTCCAAACAGAAGACATCGACAAACAAATCCAAATCCTTGCTTCCAACTTAGTCCATGTATCCGAAACCATGGAAGGATTTGAACAGAGCCTAACAGAAATTACATCCATAGAATCTCGTGTGTCGAATCTTACTAAAGAACAAATCAAAATCGAATCCTTTTTATCCTCACTCCAAGAGTCGCAAGATTCTGTTTTCCATTTGGTGGAAAATCTGGAAGGACAAAAACACAATGCACGGGAGTTGCAAGCTCGCCTCGACATCCTCGACCGAGAAATCGATGTGGTGGAAGCGAGAGAAAAAGAACTCACCGAAACCATCCGCCAAGCGGAAAACCGCACGTCCTTCCTTGTGGAACGAGAAGCACAAATTGATTCCGTGGAACGTAAGTTTGACAAAATCGAAGAACTGCTAGGTGACCTCTCCGACCGCCACCGCCAAATCCTCACCCTGCAAAAACGATTGGAAGACCTCAAAGAATCCACAAAGGACACCAAGGACGATTTGGAATCTCTCCTCGGGGAGGCAGACGAAACTTTCGAAAAACTCTCCCAATTTTTGGACATTGTCCAAGGAGCGATGCAAAATCCTTCCGCTTCCCCCAAAATGGACCGCAAAAATTCGGGAAATCCCTTGGTCGAGCGAAAAAGAGCGACCATCCAGAGCCTGCACGACAACTACCAGTGGTCTTCCGAGGCAATTAGTGAAAAATTAAATATTGAAAAATCCCTCGTGGATACCATCCTCGGAGTTAGAAAGAAATAACCGAGGTATCCATGTCCGAAGAACAAACAGAAACAACGTCGAAAGAATCCCTTATTGTCACTTCTAAAGTGAAAGCTTACATCAAAAGTAAGGGTTTTATGACTTCCGGGGATGCCATTGACGGTATCAACGAAGAAATTTACCGTCTCATCGACAAAGCTCTTGAAAGAACTTCTGCCAACAAAAGAACAACGGTTCGGTCGACTGATTTCTAATCCGTGATTTATATCAAAAACAAATCAGAAATTGAAAAGATGAGGAAGGCGGGTAAATTTGCCGCCGAACTCCTCGTGTATTTGGAACCCTTTGTGAAATCGGGAGTCTCCACTTTGGAACTCAACGATATCGCAGAAACCTATACTAAAAAGAACGGACACCGTTCTGCCCCACTCGGTTACAAAGGATTCCCTAAATCCATTTGTACTTCCATCAACCAGGTGGTCTGCCATGGGATTCCCAAAAAGGAAGATGTTTTACAAGACGGTGACATTGTGAATTTAGATGTTTCTCCCATCGTGGATGGTTACATCGGAGACACTTCCAAAACCTTTATCGTGGGTGGAAAAACCACTCCTGAAGCAGAAAAACTGGTAGCTGACACCGAAAAAGCCATGTGGATTGGAATCGAACAAATCAAACCAGGGAACCGCATTGATGATATCGGGAACGCCATTGATGATTTTTTAACCCCAATGGGGTATGGAATCGTTCGTGATCTGATGGGCCATGGAGTCGGACGAAATTTCCATGAAGAACCGCAAGTGCCCCACTTTCGTTCACCCCGAAAATTAGCCAAAATGGAAACGGGAATGATTTTTACCGTGGAACCGATGGTCAATTTGGGAACTTGGGAAGTGAATTTTGATCGTTCTGACAAATGGACGGTCCGCACCAAAGACGGGAAATTATCGGCGCAGTTCGAACATACCATCCTTGTCACAGACAAAGGGTATGAAATTCTAACGAAGGTCTAAAGAAAACGTTCTTGCATTCCCAAACCAATTGTCGTCTAATCGAGAGAGAGGATTTCGTATGAAATTAACAGTCACTGTAGTATCCATTTTATTCTTAGCAACATCCGTATTTGCCATTTGCCCAGGAAAAGAAAAACGTTCCTGCCCTGGTCATGACAAATTGGTTGAGTGCCCACACGACGGAAAATAATCCAATGGGCCGGGCCATCCTCTTCGTCGATGACGAACAAATCATTTTGATGAGTTTGAAATCTCAGCTGAAAAAACATTTTGGGAACGAGTATCGTTATGAGACAGCCCAAAATACAGAAGAGGCATGGTCAATCATTGAAGAATTAGCAGAAGAAGGGATCAACATCCTCATCATCATTTCCGATTGGCTTATGCCCAACCAACGTGGTGATGAGTTCTTACGAGAAGTACATAAAACCTACCCTAAAATCAAAAAAATAATTATTTCCGGACATATTGATGAACATTCCCTCAACCAATTAAAAGGGGAAGTGGACCTTCATAGTTTCTTAAACAAACCTTGGTCGGAATCGGATTTAATCAAAAAAGTAGAAGACGCAATAACGAAGATTGCCTAGGTTTTCCTAGGAAACCTCCGTATGTCCCAAAACATTTTAAAAAATACAATCGAAGATTTAGAACTCTTACGTTCGACAGTCCCTTTAGTTCATAATATTACCAACTACGTTGTGATGAATAACACTGCCAATGCACTTCTTGCCATTGGTGCCTCTCCCATTATGGCTCATGCCATTGAAGAAGTGGAAGAAATGGTAACAATCTGTTCGGCAACTGTCATCAATATTGGAACACTATCCGAACCTTGGATCCAAAGTATGGAAAAAGCTGCTAAAAAAGCTGTCTCTATTGGAAAACCACTAGTCTTAGATCCAGTTGGTGCTGGAGCATCTAACCTTCGCAATACGGCAATCCGAAGGATCCTAGATTCTGGAAATCCAAGTATCATTCGAGGCAATGCATCAGAAATCTTATCTACACTTTCTTCTTCTGGTAAAACAAAAGGTGTGGATGCAACAGATTCATCCGAATCGGCTGTGGAGACTGGAAAGTCACTTTCCAATGTCACTGGTGGAGTGGTTGTCATCAGTGGCGCCACTGATTATATCTTAAAAGGTACAAACCAATCTCAAATCTCCAATGGAGATGCACTCATGACAAAGGTAACTGGCCTTGGTTGTACGGCGTCTGCCCTTTGTGGTGCTTTTGCCGCGGTACAAAAAGACCAGTTCCGTGCGGCAACTTCTGCGATGGTCGTGATGGGAATTGCTGGTGAAATGGCAAAAACCAAAACTTCTAGCCCAGGCAGTTTCCAAGTGGCATTCCTTGATGCTTTGTACGAACTGAATGCAGACACCATTAAACAAAAGTTAAATGCAAAATAAAATCAAAGGGGTGTATCTGGTGACAGATAGATCCCTTTGCCTCCATCACACACTAGTAGAAGTTGTAAGACTCTCTGCGACTGGTGGAGTATCCCTTGTCCAACTACGGGAAAAAGAAACCTCTTCCCGAGAATTTTTAGAACTTGCCATCCATTTAAAACATATCCTCACACCCTTCCAAATCCCTCTCCTCATCAATGACCGAGTGGATATTTGTTTGGCATCGGGAGCTGATGGTGTCCATCTAGGCCAAACGGACCTACCTTGGTTCGAAGCGAGGAAACTTCTTGGTGAAAAAGCCATCATTGGTCTTTCCATCGAAACCAAAGAAGACTGGGAAAATTTACAAAAAGAACATCCAAATCCAAACCTCGATTACCTTGCAGTTTCACCAGTTTTCGATACAAAAACGAAAACCAATACCAAACCCGCATGGGGCCTAGCAGGCGTTCGTTGGCTTAGAGAAAAAACCACTCTCCCCATTGTAGCCATCGGTGGGATCCACTTAGACAATGCGAAAGAAGTGATCGAGGCAGGTGCCAATTCACTCGCTGTTGTGAGTGCAATCTGTTCGGCAAACGATCCAAAAGAAGCAACGATTGCGTTAAAAAATATGTTTTGAAAACCAATTCATTTTTCCACTTGGTTTCGGTTCCAAATCGAAACCCCAATACGTTCGATTGGTGAATCTTGGAAGTAAGTTTGGAACTCTTCTTCCGATAACTTCTGTTTTTTTTGGAAGGATGGATCCTTCCAAAATTCTCGTGGTAAAAAACTAGATTCCATCGTTTCCACCTGGTTTCGTTTGGCGATCCCTTCATTCCAAGGGCAAACCTCTTGGCAAAGGTCACAACCATACACCCAACCTTTTTTTTCCCATTGTAAAAAAGAATCTGTTACTTCTGTATGAGTCCTATCTTCGATGGTGAGATACGAGATACATTTGGATGCATCCAGTTGGTAGGGCTCCAAGGCATTTGTAGGGCATACATCCAGACAACGTCTGCAACTACCACAATGATCGGTTGTCGATTCCAGTGGATTTGTATCACCTAACTCTAAATTGGTGAGGATGATGGAGAGAAAAAAATAAGAACCTAATTTTGGATGGATGAGGTTTGTATGTTTTCCTTGCCAAACAACCCCCGATTCCCTTGTGAGAATTTTTTCAGCGATGGGCAAACTATCTACCGATTGGCGGAAATGATTTTGTGGGTAGAGTGCCTTTAATTCTTTTAGGATTTGGTTTCCTTTTTTTCGCAGAACAATATGATAATCGGTGCCAAGGGCATAACGGGATACCTTCCTTTGCATTTGGGTTAAAAGGCCTTCCCCTTCACTCGATCGGTAGACAAATCCCAAACAAATGGCCGACAAAGGTTTAAATCCCAAATTTTCAAATCGATTGCGAATGGAAAGGGCATGGTCTTTGGCAAACCAGTCCATATTACCGTGTTTTTTTTCGGCGATCCAATTTTCCAAATACGCTAGGTCTTTTTCTGGGATTTCCGCTTTTGTAAATCCAACAAAGGAAAATCCTTCTTTTTCACAAAGGGACTTGATTTGAGATTGGATGGGAAGGTGAGATAGTGCCATGGCAAATGAAGAGAATGAAGTGTATCTTACAAAAATCCAAAACCTTTTGCCAAGCCATTTGTTGGTTCAGGTTCCAAAACTCATCCCTCATTTCCAAAAACTAGAAGCCCTTGTTCCTTTGCCAAAAGAATTACCGGAACTCTTAAAAAAAGGGATCTATTTTGCCCTCTTACAATCGGTGGTCCGCCTTTTAAACAGGGAAACAGATCCCCTCTTACCAGAAATCGTTCCCGAATACAAAGAACTCGTCCGAACCATTATCGAAACGTATGAATCACTGAAACCCGAAGTGGAATCAAATTGGTTAGACGAATGCATTCAATTTGGAGATAAGTCCGCTTACCATTGAGAATGGAAACATTTTGATTCCAAAGAATTGTTTTGAAATGAGTGGAATGATACTCGTCACAAACCTTTCCATTGGATTGTGATCCATTTTTCTTTCTTGTAAGTCAGTTGACTTATAGTATCCATCACCCATCCCAATTGGTAAGGGATGCCTCGAATCACAACATTTCTTTTTCTAACGAAGTACGAAACTCTTTCGGAATGGGTAATTTTTTCTTTTCTCTGTAATCAAAATACACTTGGACTGTTTTTGCTTTCACATACAAAACATCCGTTTTTTGATTTTTGATTTCATATGAAAATTCCCAAGAACTGTTGCCTATCTGAGAAACCCATGTATTCACATAAATGGAATCCCCAGGGAGAACAGACGAAACTAAATCCATCTCCACACGCGCTAAGACAAATGGAATGTCTTCAAGTGTTGTAACAGATAAGTAGCGATTACAAAAATCGAGTCGTGCCAACTCTAAATATGCCGAATAACTTGCGTTATTCACCCTGCGCATCGGGTCCATATCATTAAATCGAATTTGAATTTCTGTTCGGATCATCTCTTGAACAAAAGTTTCAGATCGTCTTTGGTTGTCATCTTTATCCTAAAGTAAGACCCTGATTTCCAGTCTTATTCTGAAATTGAGAGTTTGATTCCAACAGACCGAAATAATTTTCTTTCCTCTGCTGTTCTCCCAAAAATCGGCTCCAAAGATTCGGATTGGAGCACTTGGGAATCAATTCCAAGTGAGAGTAATACTTGGCGGATGTTCTGAATCCTCTCTTTTACCAATTTTCGATTTTTTGCTAAATTCCCAGATCTGTCTGCTGAACCCACAAGTAGAACAGAATCTAAGTTTTGATTTAGATAAGGACTCATCCATTCTTTCAATTTTAGTATTTGATGATGTTCCAATTTAGATTCTCCCGCTTGGAAGTAGACGACACTTTCTACCATTTTGGATATAGGTTCTGTTGTATGTGATTGGGACAGATTGTACGAATGAAGAACACGATTTTGATTCAGTCTGTTTTTTTTTGGCCAAAGCCAATAGAGAAAAAGGAACAAACTAACCAAGATTAGGGAAATCCAAAACATACACCAATTAGACTAAAAAAGTAAGGCAAGAAATGAACAAACCGCTAGACAATTGATTCCCGATTTGGTAAAATCCTACATATGGATGCGACACGATCAAAGATTCTAACCATTGTTTTGTTCTGTGTTCTACTCTTCCAATGCAAACCCCCAGAACTTTCCAATGCATGTGATGGAAAATCAAAAGGTTATGCACTTGGATCACTCATCCGTTTTGTCACCGGGGATCGATCTCCTTCTTGCCTTCCCTCATTTGATTTCCAAGACCTATGGGGAGTTTTCCAAGCTCCGTCAGGTGATGTGGGAGTGAATGCCATGGCAAGTTATCGTGACCAAATCATCATCGGTGGAAATTTTCAGTTGATGGGACCTTCCACGGGTAGTGCGGCCTACTTACAAACATCAAATGGGAAAGTTGTTCCAAGCCGGTATTGTCGTTATCTAAAAATTGTTGGTACTACCTCGATTGCCATCCCCGATGGAGGTGGTGGATTTTATATCGGTGGAGAATTTTATTCGGTCCAAGGGGAAAATCGTTACTCTGTTGCCCATATCTTACCAGGTTGCCAAGTGGATCGTGTGTTTAAAGTACCTCGTGATATAGCTGATGCAAGGGTAATCTATTCATTGGCACTAAATGGTGATCATTTGTATGTGGGAGGTAATTTTACTTCTTGGGGGGATACAAGTCAAAAATACCTCATTCGATTGAATCGTTATACGGGAGATATTGATACATCGTTTTCAGTACAAAACATTGATAATTCCGTATTCGATTTAGAAACACAATTTAATTCTCTTTTTGTTTGTGGTGAATTTTCACAAATAGCTGGAATTGCCAAACGAGGGATTGCAAAAGTTTCTCTCACAAATGGGACTCTTGATACATCGTTTAACACAGTGATTACGACAGGGACTTGTCTTGATTTGTCTTTGGGAACCGATTCACAAGGTAGCCCAAATCTTTTTATCGTCGGTGATTTAACTGCACCTAGCAGAAATTATGCTCTTTCGGTCACACCTGATGGTACATTGACAAATTGGAACCCCAATCCAAATGCACAGGTTAATTCTGTCCAACAATACCAAAACAAAATTTTCTTAGGTGGGGCGTTCACAACGATAAACGGTGGAACCGTTTCCTCTTATCTGGCTGCTGTAAACCAAGATACTGGTACTCTTGTTACCAATAATTATGCCCTCAATGCCTACGTTGCCTCTTTACAAGTCATCGAAAACAATTTGTACATGAGTGGACAGTTTACAATCGTGAAAGGAATTCCTAGAATTTCGATGGCTTCCCTCGATCTTACAGATGAATCTGTGACTCTATTCAATCCAAATTTTGAAGGTGTTATCAGTAACCCAGGATCTTCTTTTTTACAAGCAGGCAATGGGGTTGTGTTTGTTACCTTTGATCGTTCGACTGTGAATGTTGTTCCTAGAAATCATTTTGCCGTCATTGATGAATACACGGGAGTACCAATCGAAGGAACACCTAACTTTGATTTTCCGATCAAATCGATGAATGTGAATGGCAATCGATTGTTTGTGGGAGGGACGTTTACAAACATTGGAGGCCAATCCAGAACTTCTTTTGCCATTTTAGATTTGCCCCATTACCAAGTGAGCTCCACAAATGTTGTACTCTCGGGTTCCCCTGAAATCCGAACCATTACAAGTGATGAATCAAAAGTATATGCAGGTGGGATCAGTTTAGGCACTGTGAATGGCCAAACCAGAAATGGAGTGTTTGCATTAAACTTATCTGACCTTTCCTTAAGCAATTGGAATCCAGATTTAGGTGTTGGAAGTAGTGGAGAAAGTATCCTTGTTGTAAACGATCTTGTTTTCATTGGAGGAAGTTTTACCCAAATCAACGGAGTTGGTGGTTACCAAAATTTACAAGCGGTCGACAAACTCAATGGATTGAGAATGGATATTCCAAGTTCTTCTACCTTACCTGGTGGTCTTGTCTACAGTCTCGCGTACGCAAATTCCAAAATCTATATTGGTGGATTTTTTTCGAACATCACAGGGGTTGGATCCGTTGGGAATGCCGCCGTTTACGATTTAGGTTCACGCACGTTTCTACAACCAAATCCAGTCACAGCAGAAAATATGGTAAACTATGTGGCAACCTATCCAGATGGGAATGTGTTTTATGGAGGATCATTCGCAAACATCAATGGAGATACCAAGTACAATACCTTTGGAGTGTACCAATCTTATACCAATTCAATGAGCACTTGGAATGCAGGTTTTACGAATGTAGTGTACACATCCATGTTTAAAAATGGGAAGTATTACTTGGGTGGAATCTTTACCGTCGCTTTACGGGAACTCAATGGAGGGATTGTTCGAAGCAGTTTATACGAATGAAAACAATTTCTTGTTAGTTGGACATTTGTCTCCAAAATCATCTGTGGTTGATCCCATTACAAATCTTTCCAAACCAAAACAGTCGACAAGGAGAGACCATTTTTAGAATGGAGTGAATGGTGCGATTTTTCCAAGTGTCCCTTCGTCTTTTGATTTTATTCTCTGTCTATCTATCGCTTTGTTTATGTAAACCACCATCCTTAGAAAGCACTTGTGATGTAGAATCCAAATCATTTTTTCTATCATCCCTTATGAGATATGCCACAGGTGATAAATCTCCCTCTTGCCTTCCCGCCTTTCCATTTTTTGAAGAGTTTGGTTTGTATGGGGGAGTGTTTGGCCCACCCGCAAAAGTCTATGCAATGACATCTTACAGAAATCATCTTTTGATTGCCGGTGATTTTACATTCGCTGGACTCGCGACAGGAAGTGTATCTGTAATCCATCCACAATCGGGAGCCGCCGTTCCCAGCCGTTTTTGTCCATTTTTAAAAGTGAAAGGAGCCACCTATACTGCCGTAGCGGATGGCAGTGGAGGATTTTATATCGGAGGGGAATTCACCCATGTGCAAGGGTTCGCTAGAAGCCAAGTCGCCCATATCCTACCCGGTTGCCAATTGGATCCCAATTTTAATCCAGTTTCGGATCCTTCGCGTTCCATATACGCCTTACATGTACTAGGTGATAATTTATATGTAGGTGGTTTTTTTGGCTCTTGGGGATCTGGCACACAAAGTAATCTTGCTTCTTTAAATCGATACACTGGCCAATTGAATAATGGGTTTAATACAGGGACTATCGATAACTTTGTTTATGCGATCACATCCTTTGGGTCTTCTCTTTTTGTGGGAGGTAGTTTTCAAACCGTCAATTCTATCTCCAAATCGGGAATCGTAAAACTCTCAGCTTCCACGGGTAGTATTGATTCTAGTTTTACAAGCCAACTCTCTGCCTCTGGATCGGCATTTGATTTGGTTATGGGTACGGATTTCCAAGGAAGTCCGATTTTGTATGTGGGGGGAAGTTTTACAACTCCTAGAAATAACGCAGTAGCCTTTTATCCAGATGGAACATTGACTTCTTGGAACCCAAATCCAAATGCTACTGTGGAATCCATCCAACAGTATGAAAACCAAGTTTATCTAGGTGGATCGTTTACATCTGTGACGGGAGCGGCCACAACTAACGGCCTTGTTGCAGTGGACAACCAATCGGGAACCGCCACAAATAACACATTTGGACTAAACCAATCTGTATCTACCTTACAAATCATCGGAAACCAATTGTATGCACTTGGCCAATTCACAGATGTGAAAGGGGTTCCCAGAAATTATGCAGCAGGTTTTGATCTACCAAGTGGAAATCTCACCAATTGGAATCCTTCCCTGGAAGAAGCAGTCACAAATCCTGGTGGTGCAGTGATCCCGTATGGAGGTGCACTGGCCCTAACATATGCTAAATCATCAGTGAATGTCCAAACAAAACGAAATTTTGTTGTGATAGATGAAGCATCTGGTGCACCCATTGATGGAACTCCACAATTTGATTATCCCATTAAATCCATTCACGTAAAAGACAATCATCTTTTCCTAGGGGGAAGTTTTGAAACCATCAATGGAATTGCGAGGAGAGGATTTGCGGTTCTCAATTTACCAAATTACGAATTAAACCCAACAAACTTACAAATCACAGACCCTTCGATTGAAATCAGAACCATCACAAGTGCCAATGGCCAAATTTTCTTTGGGGGAACAGGGATGACCACAGTTGCTGGTCAAACACGAAATGGTGTTGCTGCCATTTCATCGGAAACACTCCAACTCACCAATTGGAATCCAAACATTGGGGCAAATAGTGCCACTTCCATGCTTGTGATCGGTGATGCACTCTTTTTAGGTGGGCTCTACACAACCTTAAATGGAAACAATACCATCAGCAATTATCGTGCAGTGGATCTCGTAAATGGAACGGCTATCTCCTTACCCTCCTCTACCAATTATCCATCGAGTGATGTGACAACACAAAGCCTATATGAAGGGAAAATTTATTTGGGTGGGATCTTCACATCCATTTCAGGCATAGGGAGTTTTCCAAACATCGCCATTTTTGACTTAGGCACACAATCTTACGTAAACCCATCTCCAATTTATGCAAATGGATTTGTGAATACCATTACTCCCAGTTTGGATGGGAGATTTTTTCTAGGTGGATCGTTTACGGGACTCAACGGGTCAACAACTTCCAATTATGCGGGAGCATTCCAATCAAAAACCAATACAATCATAAATTGGGCACCAAACCCTGATAATACGGTATTTTCAAGTATGTACAGAAATGGGAAATGGTATGTTGGTGGTGAATTTATCCATGCCTTCAATAAACCTTATGGTGGTATCTTTTTAACCGATTTAACGGAACCACCTAACAATTAAGAAAGTTATTTATTTTGTTTTTTTCTTACGTTTGAGAATGAACTGAATGGCTTCCTCACCTTTTTTGACACCGAGTAAAGCAGTTTTATAGAGTTTTGTGCGAATGGTGGTTGTGAGTTTGACAGGGAGAGGTTCGTCAGGAGCCACTGTGATGATCTTTACCCCTCTCGGTGGTTTCACTACAATTTCTCTCGCCAAATTAAAATGGAAATGGTGGAATTTACGCATCATCCTTCGGATGGTTCTGTGTTTTGGGAAAGCAAGTAAACTGATTAGGCGAGTGAGTGGGCCAGAGATATGCCGAATCGGAGAATTCATGATCACAACAATTTCTTTGTAACCTGCTTCAATGATATCTTGGATGGGAAGAGGATTGAGGATGGCTGCATCCGAATACAATCTCCCGTTTAACATGTGTTTTCCTCTGGTTGCAATTGGCAAAGAGGTTGCTGCTTTTAATAAATCAAAAACATTGCTGGATGTTGCTTTGATGTATTCGATGGAATGTGTGTGTAAATTGCTGACCGCTATCACAAAATGAGGCAATTTTTTCGAATCCAATGTTTCAGATTCCAAACGAACTTTTTTACGGATGATAAAATCAATCAGGTATTCTTGGTTTAAGAATGTTTTCCCTTGGAATGGGTGGAAGTAGGAAATCAGTTTTCGTCCAGAGAGGTCTCTGTACCAAACCCCAAGTGCTTTCTCACTTTTCACAGGTTCCTCTTTCGGCATGGACACATAATAAGCTGCCGCACAAGCCCCAGAAGAGACACCCACCACCAAATCAAAGTAATTTGGCCTAAGGAAGCGGTTCCAAGCGTAAAGCACTCCACCCGAAAAGGCACCCTTCATCCCACCACCTTCTACGAGAAGGGCCCGTTTTGTCCCTTTTGCCTTGGGAATTTTGGGAGTTTGGTTTGGATTTTGTTCAGTCATAGGTCTCTACAAACCAGAGTCTTCCTACCCAGAATTGGTTGCAAAAACGATTCAAAAAAAATGAAAAGAGGACAATAAAAATCGCTACGAAGGCAATTGATTTGTATGCTCGGAATTCGTACCATTGAGATCGAAGTCGAAGGTTTAACCGTCAAGGGAACCTTACAATGGTCGACCCATTCCTTTTACCAATTGGAATTGTATGTCCCCTACTCTGGACCTGTGTATACATTTACGTTTCCAAAATTATTCCCACCCTTCCGAGATGAATCTCTTCTCGAAATTGAACAAAATGCGAAAAGCCATCTCCGTACTTTGTATTATAAATGTGAAGGCATAAAGAAGGAAATCCCTAAGATTGAAACGACTCTCAAAGAGTTTTGGACAGAGATCCAATCAATCCCCGTACTTTCCCCAAGTGAGTGGAAACAAAAAAATGAATTTTTAAAAGAGGCAATGCTTGCAGGTTATATGGACAAAGCCATATACGAAAAAACAATTTTTGATCTAACAACTGTCATGGAAAAAAAACAAAATGAACGTGAGAAACGTTGTGAATCATTTTTAATTCAGTACCTTCCCGAGTTTTCTCACTTACAAAATCATTTTTCGTGGATTCGATTCTGTTATGAATTCACTGAAAAAAAACACTTACTGCTTCTTTAAAAAATCCTTTTTCTTGCCAAAGAGATGCGGATGGGCTTTACTTTCCAATAGATGGGAAATTTATTTCCCGTTACAATAGAATAGAACTTGGAAATTAGCTATGCGACCAATGGACCAAATCACAGGCAAAGAACAAAAAAACCATGTGATCTTACACTATTTAATGAACCAGGAAATGAAAGCCAATTGGAATGGTCAGGTGCAAACCATGACGGTTTTACAAGAAGTGCCTGGTGGCGAAGAAATCATTGTACAATGGGCAGAAGTTTGGCCTATCGGTGAAGGATCGACTGTTGTTCTTTCCAAGTTACTTGCTCGTTATTTAGAACTCCATTGTACCTTTGTCAAACAATTGGCCCCACATAAAATCCAATTAAAGGTCGAAAAAGTACTCATTGCTAAAAAAGAAAGGTTAAACCCTCGATTTACCATCACCGAAGAAGGAATGGTCAATGTAACCAACATCGTCAGTTCCAAAACCATCATCGAAGCTAATATGTTTAATATCCCAACACTTGTACGTGTGAACTTTGAAGACTATCGCAAACGTATGATGGTTCGTTCTGGTGAAGCTGGGATTATGGATATTTTTAAATCAGGCATGGAACGTAAGTTTGATGTAGTGAAATCAACTCAAAAGATTTTGTTCATCAAAGATGCAACCAATCCTGAAAGTTACCGAATGGACGCAGAAGGTTTTTTAAATTACGAAGATGATATCGAAGAGAATGTCGACAAACTCGCGTTTGTCGCTCGTGATAAAAAAATCAAATCCGAACTTATTTTACCAATTTTGTACAAAAACGAATTAGAAGAAATCATTCCGATTGGATATTACTTCTTACAAACCAAAGACAAAACTATCACTGATGACGATTTAAAGTTTTACCAAACACAAATTGCAGAAATGATCGAAAGGATCAAAGATGCAAACCTAATGACAACTGTTGAAAAATTTCCTGTCATCGATTTATCTGCGACTGGTCTCAAACTTCGAATCACAAACAGTAGTTTGGTGGAAACACTTCCCAAACAAAAAGGAATTTTATTAGAATTGGTATTCAAACTACAAACACCATTCCGCTTTTTTGGAAAAATTGCTTGGTCTCATAAAGAAGAATCAGGTGATTTGCTTGTGGGTGTGGAATTTTCTGGAAAACGAACCTATGCTGAAAAAGTTCGTTTTGATGAGAACATTGAAATCATCAAAAATAACGGTAGGACTGCCGCCTAAGTTTTTAACGAATTTCTAATTTGATCGTTTTTGTGAATTTGGGAATTTCGTAAGCACAAACATAGTATAACATCTTTAAGTCGATGTAATCGTAGGCTCTAGCCAAATCCTTTTGCCACATGGTATCCATTTTTTCCCAAGGAAGATTTGGGTACTTTTGTTTTTCCGTTGTGGGTATTTTTAAGGATTCCGTTTGGATGGTTTTTAACATTTCTTCTGCAAAAAAACTATCGTGTTCCCCTTCTTTGAATTCTTGGATTTGATTTCGGAAAATAAAAGCTTCCAACTCTTTGCAATAAAAGACCAATTCATGAAACATGGTTTCAACTAAAAATTGAGAACTTAGTTAAGCTAGTTTTTTTCATTGGCAAAGTTCTGCCGTTTCTTTACCCTTTCGAAAGATATGAAACCATTCCTTTCCCTTTTGATTTCGATCATGTTTCTTTTGGTTCTCCCCATCGCGTCTGCCGAAAAAGATTTCCAGATCATTGACCTTGTCATTGGCAAAGGGGATGAAGCGTTTTCTGGCTCTTATGTAACTGTTCATTATGTAGGCAAATTGCAAAACGGAACCAAATTTGATAGTTCCCGTGACCGCAACCGTCCTTTTGAATTCAATTTAGGGGCAGGGGAAGTGGTGAAGGGATGGGACAAGGGCATCAAAGGAATGCGTGTCGGTGGCAAACGAAAACTCATCATCCCACCAGAACTTGGGTATGGAAGTAAACGCGTGGGAAACATCCCTCCTGATTCCACTCTCATCTTTGAAGTCGAACTGTTAAAGATCTATTAGTACAAAGACTTAACTAGTTTCGAAGATTCGAAAGAAAGGAATTTCGATTGGGGAAATTCCTTGACAAGACCTAGAATCATTCTATGCTGTTTCCTCTATGGAAAGGAAACAAATTTTAGCGACCACCTCTCTTCTCGTACTCTTCGTACTTCTCCTCACTAACTGCAAACCCAAATCAGACTCTGATGAAGATACCTTACTCTTGTTAGCTGTAGCAGCTTCTAGAATTTGTGCCAATTCAGCATACACGGGAACCACTGTTGTGGCTTCCACTGCCACTTTGGATACCAATACTGATTGTATCACTGGTATGACCTCTTCTATGTCAGCAGACTTACCTGCATGGATCCGAAACAATTTTAAATGTGCCGTAGGTTCTGTTTCCGGAAGTAATTATGTATTCCGTTCGCAAAATATCCCAAATAACAAAAGTTATTATTTTGGTTCCACTTCACCACGGTATGAAGCCTTAGGCAGTGGACAAAAAGCAGCAGGGACCAACCAAATTTCTTCTCAGTGTTTGGTGTACACCATCCCAAGTTCTCCTTCTGAAAAACTCACGAACAAAACAGGTACCCAAAGTGGGTATGCTTCCGTTGGGATCACTGTAAATGGTCTTGCCATTTTTAATAATGCCGCAGCTGCCCCTGATACACTTTCGACAGAAGCACAAACCTTTGACCAATACAATGGCCACCCACAAAATTCAGGTGTGTACCACCACCATTCCCAACCTTTGAATGTTTCGAACAACAATTCCAATTTGATTGGGGTATTAATCGATGGTTATGCTCTTTATGGAAGAGATTGCACTGTAAATGCAGTTGATGGCGGCGGAACTACCACTCCAACGATAGCAGGTTCTCAACTCGATGCAAATCATGGTCATACTACATCAACTGTCCATTTTTCTACTGCAACCTACCATTACCATTATTCTCAAGACCCAACAGCTGGTATTCCAACTCTAATTGGTTCTTATTTCCATGGAACACCAGGAACGGTTTCCAACTAACAAGGTCTTGTTGTTCCCAATTCGATTTGTCTTTGTTTCTGTTTTGTTTTTCCTTTGTTTGTCTTGTGGCAAAGAAACGGTCAAACAAGGAGACAAAGACCTTTCGGAAGACCAAAACCATTTTCTTTTGTACAAAGGAAAACCATTCAATGGGTTTTACGTGGCCGAAAATGCCGTACTAACTGAAACTTATGAAACCGAATTTTACAAAGGTGTACCTCACGGAAGTTATACGGTAAAATCCTTTTCGGGAGTTTTACTCGAATCCCGGCACATTCGGTATGGACAAAAACATGGAACCCAAACCTTGTACTTCCCATCGGGTAAAGTCCGCCAATCTTCGGAATATGATATGGGAGTCCCAATCGGCGAACATTTGGAATACTTTGACAATGGGCAATTGGCAACCTACCAAACCTTTTTCCCTTCGGGGAAACCAAAGGTGGTGAAAAAATGGAACAAACGGGGACAAATTTATTTGAACCAAGTGTTTTTGGAATCGGGAGAAAGTTTTGGCCGACCAGGGAGTAAAGTCTGTGATCCCATCCCGGAAGGAATAGAGAACCCAACTGGTATGATCCCACAAAATGCTTCCACCAAACTATGATAATACGATAAAAAGAAAGAGTCCCTTTTTGCAAATCTTTGAAACAAAACCAAGTCCGAATGGAATGAAACCAAATCTCTATTTTGGGAAATCTTTTTCCAAATCCACTTCCCTCTTTCTATTCTGTTTCTTTTTTTCGTTTGTATTGGGTACTTGTAAGGAGTCCCAATCTTCTCCGGAAACGGATTCTTTGCCCTATTTTTTAGGAAAAGACTTTGATCCCATTTGGACAAAAGCTCCAAACGAAACCTCTGGGTTACAACAAATCCCCGAAGGATTCAAACTCACAAACCATTTGGGAAAACAAATTTTACTCAGAGAACATTCACCTAAAATCAGTTTGGTTGTTTTCTTTTATGCAACCTGTCGTGGGATTTGTCCGATGATCACTAAAAATATCATCCAAATCGAACCACAGTTATCCGAATTCAAAGACTTAGAAATTAGTTCCATCTCCATCAATCCCAAAGAAGACACACCCGCCGTCCTTTCCAAGTACCGCACTCTCTACAAAATCCAAAATCCAAACTGGAATTTTTATACAGGAGAACCTGAAATCATTGAATCGTTTGCCAAAACCACATGTGGGGCGGAAGTAGAAGGATTTTCTGTGGAAAAAAACAAATATGAATTTGTTCATACAGAAAATATTTTTTTATTTGATGGGAAAAAATACCTACGTGGGATTTACCGCGCCAAAGGAACTGGCGACATACAGAGATTAGTTTCTGACCTTAAGATCCTCACCAAACAAAAATAGTGGATGGAGTTCCTAAGGGAGAAAGAGAGAAAGAAACGAAGTCGTTAGGGTTCTTAATTTTTGATTTTATACCCAGTGCGAAAGATGAGCCATGTGACTGCCAAACAAACCGAAAGGAACACAAGGATCATCCCAATACTCACAGACAATGCCACATCCGCTCGTTCAAAAAAACTATAACGAAACCCACTCACCAAATACAAAACTGGGTTAAACATACTGATTTTTTGCCAAAAACTTGGTAACATTTGGATCGAATAAAAACTCCCCCCGAGAAATACAAGAGGTGTGATCACAAGCATCGGAATCATTTGTAATTTTTCAAAACTGTCTGCCCATATCCCAATCACAAACCCAAACAAACTAAAACTAATGCAGGTGAGTAAGAGAAAAAATACCATCAGGAATGGATGGTCAATGCGAATGGGAACAAAAAAGGAAGCGGTAATGAGCATAAGAATCCCGAGCATGAGAGACTTGGTTGCCGCAGCTCCCACATACCCAATCACAACTTCCCACATCGTCACAGGTGCCGAAAGGATTTCATAAATGGTTCCATTGAACTTGGGAAAATAAATCCCAAAGGATGCATTGGAAATACTTTCCGTGAGGAGGGATAACATCACAAGGCCTGGCACAATAAAACTTCCATAATGGATTCCATCAATTTCTTGGATCCGAGACCCAATGGCAGATCCAAACACAATGAAGTACAAAGATGTGGAAAGAACTGGAGAGGCTATACTTTGTAATAACGTACGAAATGTACGAGCCATTTCAAATCGATAAATTGCTTGGATGGCATGGAAATTCATACGGTCTCCTGTAATAACTGAACAAAAATTTCTTCTAAGCTACTTTGTTTTGTGCTCAAATCACTGAATTGGATTTTTTCTTTTTTGAGATCATCCAAAAGTTTGGTCATCACGCTACTATCATCCGAACGGTCATACGTGAATACAAAGGTGGTATTGTTATCAGAAAGTTCGAGTTTGTACTTTGATAACGACTTTGGAATCGATTTGATTGATTTTTGCAATTCAATTCGCAATTGTTTGGTTCCCAATTGTTTCATGAGTTTGTCTTTGTTTTCGGTGAGGAAAATTTCTCCCTTTCGGATCACAGAGATTCGGTCTGCAATTAACTCTGCCTCTTCGATATAGTGAGTTGTGAGGATGATCGTGACTCCATTGTTACGAAGGGATTCTACAATTTTCCACATATCCTTACGGAGTTCCACATCCACACCAGCACTTGGTTCATCCAAAAACAAAATTTTTGGTTCGTGTGACAATGCTTTGGCGATGAGCACCCGGCGTTTCATTCCACCTGATAAAGTCATAATCCTTTGGTCTTTTTTGTCCCAAAGGGAAAGTGATTTTAATACTTCTTCGATGTACTTAGGATTAGCCGGTTTTCCATACAACCCCCGTGTAAAACTCACACTTGCCCAAACGGTTTCAAACGCATGGACACTGAGCTCTTGTGGGACAAGACCAATCAGAGATCTTGTTTTTTTAAATTCTGAGATGATATCATACCCATCCACTTTCACCTCACCGGCACTAGGTGAGACAATGCCACAGATCAAATTGATCAGAGTGGTTTTCCCGGCACCATTCGGTCCAAGTAGGGCATGGATTTCTCCCTCGCCCACTTCCCAATTTACGGTTTTCAGTGCTTGGAATCCATTGTCATAGGACTTGGAAACTTGTTTTACAGTTAGGATTGGTTTCAAACGCTTTCATCCTTCCAGCCAATGTCACTGAGGAAGTCGTCATAACCACCATCATAGACAAAAACTCGGTCATCATCGAATACAATGAGTTTTGTGGCTACAGCGCGCAAGTGCATTTCGTTGTGGGTGACCATGATGACAGATCCATCAAAGTTATCTATTGCCTCAATGAGGGAGTCACAGGATTGCATATCCAAGTGGTTTGTTGGCTCATCTAAGTAAAGTAAGTGGCATGGGGTCACAAGGATTTTTCCAAGTAAGACTCGGCTCTTTTCACCCCCAGAAAGCACTTTGATTTTCTTCAGTGCGAGGTCTTCTGAAAACATCAAACCACCGGCAATGTTCCGAGCTTTCCCTTCCGAACAGTTAGGGTCAGCACTCATGATCTCCTGGACAACCGTATTACTTTCGTTCATATTCAATTTGTTAGTCTGTCCAAAGTATCCTTCTTTTAAGATGGGGTGTTTTTTTACACTGCCCGTCACAGGAGTGAGTTCACCAGCAATCAATTTGAGAAGGGTTGATTTTCCTTTCCCGTTTTTTCCGATGATACAAATCCGATCTTCAGGCCCAACACTGATGGAAAAATTTTCAAATAAATACGGAGATTTTCCATCATAGGAAAATGATACATCCTCTACGCTTAACATTTGGTTGGCGGAAAAAGGTGCACTGTTAAAATACAATTCCATATCTTCGATGGTATCGAGTGCCTTCATCTCACCTTGTTTTTCTAATTTTTTGACACGTGATTGTGTGCGACTTGCAAAACTCGCTTTTGCTTTAAACTTCGCGATGAACATCTCTTCTTGTTTGCGTTTTTTTGCCTCGTTCAATCGAGTTTTTTCATAAATTTCTTCAGCTTGGTTGATTTGTGTGTATAACTTTTCTGTATCACCTTGCACTTTGATTGCCTTTGTGCGGTGGATAGCCACTGTATGAGTCACAACACTGTCCATAAAACTTCTGTCGTGAGTGATGAGAATGATTTCTCCTTCCCATTCTCGAAGGAATTCCTCTAACCAACGTATGGTGACAATGTCCAAGTAGTTGTTAGGTTCATCTAATATGAGCATGTCGGGTGCAGATACTAAAAGTTTTGCCAAGTTCATACGGATTTGGTACCCACCCGAAAATTCATCGGGGCTACGTTCCATGTCTTTTTCGGAGAACCCAAGTCCAAATAAAATCCTCTCGACTTTCCAAGTTTCGTACTCATCCCCTTCTGGTAAACCTAGTGCACATTCTTCGAGTACGGTTGGTTTGGTGAAGACCAAATGTTGTTCTAAATGGCCTATGCGGTATCCCTTGGGGATGGTGATGTTTCCCGAATCAGGTTCGGTTTTTCCTTGGATGATTTGGACAAGGGTTGATTTTCCATGTCCGTTACGCCCGACGAGGCCCACCCTTTCCCCGCGATTCACACTGAATTGTAAGTCATCAAATAAAACGTTTCCATTGAATTGTTTGTTTAAGCCAGATATTTTGATCATATAATTTCCGAAGGGAGAGTAGAGATAAAACCAAGATGCAAAAAGTATCCGAAAGGACGAGTAGAAAGAACCTGAATTAACTGTGTTTTTTAAGGATTTGGTGAAAAATTTCTGACATAATTACAAAGGAACAAACGTTTGAAATTATGAACTTTTTTTGACCACTGAAGAAGCCGAAATTGTACTGTGCGAACTTATCTTTTGTGTATATTAGGAGGCCTTTGTTTATTCGGAGTGGACTCGTCTTACTCCAATGGAAACTTACAGGTGGCCTTTGGCGCAGAAGAAAACTACCTCCTCGTTCGTTCCCTCGATTCCAGTATCATCCATTTAGGTGATGCAGAAGATAAATTGGAATACCGATCCATTATCGATGAATACTTACGTTTCAAAAGCCTTCATATCCAAGGAAATTATGGAGAAGCCTACCTTGCCGTTCGTTCCACTCAATACAAACTCATACAACTTTACGACAAAATTCTAACGAAAAACATAACACTTGTTCGCAGTGAACTTGAGTTACTTGGCAGAAAAGCAAGAGACAAAGAAAAAGCACAAACAAAGGCTTTTTTACGTTTGGCGTTACGTGACGTAAGTGAAGCGGAACAAAAATTGGTGATGGCAAGGAACATGCGTCCCTATTTGTATCTTTTGAAACTGCGAGAGATGTTGTTTGCTCTGAAGATTTTAAAACATTCTGGAAAGTTTGTTATTTTTTTGAATTTACTCCATGATGGCCAGTACATGGATTCCATCGAGTTTTATGATTTTGATACCATTGAATCAGAACTCATCCGTGGTTTTGGTTCGAGTTCCAAATACCTCGCCATCCATTACGACAATGCCTTTCTCCCTTTTCGAGAAGAAAGTATTTATGAAGACAAAATGACAAATTTCAAAACCCAAACCATCAACCAAAACGAAACACTGAAATAAAATCTGTGTTGGCTAATCGATTTATCGTTAATGGTAACCCGATTAGGAAGTTTTTAATTGGATGTAGTCCCTTGCACGATTCGCTTTTTCTTTTGCTTCCTCAATGGATTTGCCAAGCGCCAAACTAACACCCATTCGGCGTTTTCCAATCACTTCTGGTTTTCCGAAGATACGAATGTCAACTCCTGGAATCGACAAAGCTTCTTTTAAACCCACGTATTCTGGTGACTTGGTATCCCCTTCGAGCAAAATCGCAGAACTAGCAGCAGGTGTTTGGAATATGAGTTCAGGGATTGGTAGGCCAAGAAGTGCTCTCGCATGTAACGAAAATTCAGAAATATTTTGAGAGATGAGGGTGACAAGGCCTGTATCATGTGGTCTTGGAGAAACCTCACTAAAGTACACTTCGTCCCCTTTGACAAAAAGTTCCACACCAAAAATTCCGAAACCACCAAGCCCTGTGGTGACTTTTTCAGCAATTTGTTTTGCGGATTCTAATGCTAAATTTGACATAGGTTGGGGCATCCAAGACTCCACATAATCCCCGTTTACTTGTCTATGCCCGATTGGTGGTAAAAAACTTGTGCCAGCGATGTGACGGATAGTGAGTAAGGTAATTTCAAAATCAAAAGGAATGAACTCTTCGATGATCATCTTTCCTTTGCCTGTGCGCCCCCCCGTTTGGCCATACTCCCATGCTTTGTGGATATCGGATTCTGTTTTGATGAGACTCTGTCCTTTACCAGAAGAACTCATGATGGGTTTTACCACACAAGGAAATCCAATCGTATGGATGGCTTTTGTAAAATCATCTTCTGTGTCTGCAAAAAGATAAGCAGATGTTTTTAAACCTAATTCTTTTGCTACGAAGTTTCGAATTCCTTCACGGTTCATTGTGAGGTTAACAGCTTTGGCACTGGGAATGATTTTGAATCCTTCGGATTCCAAACGGACTAAAGTTTCTGTATGGATGGCTTCTATTTCAGGCACAACATAATTTGGCTTTAACTCGCATATGGTGGCTTCCAATTCTTTCGGATCGAGCATATTGATGACACGAGATTCTTGTGCCACAAGCATTGCAGGTGCATTTGGATAACGATCCACAGCGATGACATGGACACCCAATCGATTGGCTTCAATCGCTACCTCCTTTCCTAATTCTCCTGAACCAAGAAGGAGGAGTTTTGTTGCCTGTTTCGTAAATGGTGTTCCTATCATAATCGTAAAGATTTCGATACCTAGTTGTACGACAAGAACGAATCGTTACATCAGATAACGTTTTCCGAGTTTGTCTCTTTGGTAAATATTGGCACCCATGCGGATGAGTAAGTCAGACAATTCTCCGAGACCATCAAAACTATTGGCAATGTGAAGTGCAGTGACACCACTCGGATCTGCTGCATTGGGGTTTGCGCCTGCATATAATAATGTTTCCACTGCTTCGATATTCCCTGATTCAGTTGCTTTATGAATTGGATACAAACCCATGTTATCTGGTTCGTCTGGGTTCAGACCAATGGCAAGCAATCGTTTTAAAAAATAGAGATCGGATACCTCAACCGCTGCAAGCCCAAGTAACAAAGCCGACTCAGTTAAACAAATTTTTTTTAATTCTACATCGGATAACAATAAATCAAAACTATCTCTGTCACCCCTAGTGATAGCAGAACACAAACTGCGAAGTCGAATATTGGATTTTGATTTCAATGCGAAATCGATTATGTTTTGGATCATACCCATATCGTATCACTTTTCCTTGTTTGTTTGCTTGTAAAAATGAGACATTTTTTCATATTCTGCAAACCAATCTTTTGGGATCGTACCCGAATTTCGTTTAAAATCATGGTTAAAATGGGACTGGTCTGCATATTCAAAATTCTGCGCGATATCAGTTAGACGAAGATTCGGATTGTTTGTTTGGTAATGTTCGGGATTCCTTACAAGAGTTAAAACACGATGGACAGAACGGTATTCGGATGGATTGAGTCCAACAACTTCCTGGAATTTTCGTTCCAATTGTTTCCTGGAGATGCCTAATTTTTTTGTAAGGGAATTGATACTAGTTTTGGGTTGGTTCAGTTCCATCAGTGCAAATCGAACATAGGTTGGAACTTCTGTTTGTTTCCCTGGAAAGTTTTTTAAATACTCAGACAAGGATTGGATGATATCCGTTTCTTCTATGTTTACTCTTTGGAAAATTTTCTCCAATTCAGCGTTAGGTGGTATTTCAGGGAATTGATTTTTTAGAGGCAAACCTTGTTTGGAAAAAAGTGCATACAAAGATGCCACATAAAAACGGATGGAAACCAAGTTTAATTGGGCAGGTGAAAGAACACGCCACCTTCTTGTTTGTGGACCAACCAAATGGGATTTTGGCAATAAAAAGGTCTCACCCGATTCTGTTTCTACCATAGGTGGTTCTCCCAAATGAAACACCATCTCACATTCGTAAGACGGTATGATCCAAGGAAGTTCGTTTGATTTTACCTCCCTCCAAATCCAAAACTCTTTGATAAAAGTTTCCCATTCAAAAGGAGGTTTTAAAAACAAAATATCCACAAAAAGGTTCCTAGTGTTTCTCTCTTTTTTTAGTTATTTCCATCGACTCATGCGAAGGGCATTGAAGACAACAGAGACAGAACTAAACGCCATGGCAGCACCACTCACCCATGGAGCAAGTAAACCGGAAGCAGCAATCGGAATTCCGAGTAAATTATACCCCAAAGCCCAACCAAAATTTTGGCGGATATTAAGAACCGTATCCTTTCCGGTTTTGATCAAATCCACAATCCTTTGGATATCACCATTCACAAGTACAACATCCGCAGTGCTGATTGCAATGTCAGATCCAGTTCCCATCGCAATTCCTACACCAGCAGAAGCAAGAGCAGGAGCATCATTGATCCCATCTCCCACCATGGCACTATGGATATTGGAATCCTTCAGTTGTTTTATGATTTTTGCTTTTTCTTCGGGTAACAAACTGGAATATACTGCAGTGATGCCCACAAGTTTGGCGACTTTGTTTGCAGCGATTGGATTGTCTCCTGTTAGAAGGACGGGTTCTACTCCAATAGAACGTAAGTCGTCAATCGCTTGTTTTGCGGATTCACGAACTTGGTCTTCGATGCGAAAAACAATCATCCCATCGATCTTCCCTTTGATTCCAACAAATACCAAACTCACACCTTCACTAATCCACTCTTCGACACCAGTTTTGATATCGAGTGGAATCAAAAACCCATTCTCTTCCACAAACGATTGTTTGCCGGCATAATACAAGTTGCCATCGATTTCAGTTTGGATTCCCCCACCAGGAGAAGTGATTGTTTTTACAATCCCAAGATCACTAGAATAAAAGTTTTTCTCTTTTCCAAAGTCCAAAATGGCTTTTGCCAAAGGGTGATCGGATGTTTCTTCCATTGCAAGCACATGACCAAATACCAAGGATTTTTGATCTTCCGAAACACCAGAGGCGAGAACACCTGTTACTTTAGGTTTTCCTTCTGTGAGAGTCCCCGTTTTATCAAAGAAGATCATATTGATCTTTGCAACTGATTCCAATGCCTCTGCACTACGAAAGAGTATCCCTCGTTTGGCAGCCCTTCCCGTTCCAACAAGGAGTGAGATCGGAGTTGCAAGTCCAAGTGCACAAGGACATGCAATCACAAGGATGGCGATACTTGTTTCGATCGCTTTTGTAATGTCACCTGGTGTTAGAACAAAGTACCAAACGAAAAAGTCTAGGACACTAAGGGCAATGACAACAGGTACAAAGTATGCTGATATCTGGTCTGCAATTCTTTGGATCGGGGCTTTGGTTCCAAGAGATTCCTCTACCGATTTAATGATATGGGATAAAGTGGTATCGTTCCCTACTTTCATGGCTTTCACAACCAGTGATCCGTTCCCATTCACTGTTCCACCGAGGATTTTATCTCCTAGTTTTTTTTCCACTGGCATACTCTCACCAGTTAACATGGATTCATCGGCAAAACTCTCTCCTTCTGCAACAATTCCATCCATTGGAAATCTTTCGAGTGCCTTAACAAGAACCAAGTCACCTTGTTTTAAGTATTCATTGGGAACTTCTGTCCAAACACCATTCGATTTTACTGTTGCAGTTTCTGGACGAAGCGAAAGTAATGCTTTTATCCCATCACTACTTTTCCCTTTAGCCATATGTTCAATCCACTTACCACCTAATATAAATGTGATGAGGACGGCTGAGGTTTCAAAATATAAGTCTTTTCCAAAGATGCTATATCCAAAAGCTGCTGTTGTTCCAATCACCACTAGTACATCCATATTGGCTGTCCCATTGCGAAGTGCACGATAGGCAGATTGATAAAAAGGAAAACCTATCAAAAATTGAACAGGAGTTGCGATGATCATCTGCACCCATCGGTCCATCAAAATATGGGGCATCGGTAAAAAGGATAAAAATTGGAAATGTGTTACCATCCCATAAAACAAAGGAAGAGAAAATAAAGTCGAAAGGATAAATCGAATTTTTAAAACTCGAATGTGATCTTTCTGTTTTTTTTCTGTTTCTGATTGTTTGTTTGGATCATGTTCCGTTGCTTGGTAACCAAGTGACTCCACTGTTTTTAAGAGTGTATCAACTGGTATTTGTTCTTCTGCTCTAAGGAAAACAGATTCACGAGCAAAATTAACTCTTACTTCCGATACACCTGGGAGTTTAGAAAGGCCCTTCTCAATTCGAAGGGCACAATTCGCACAGGTCATACCAAAAAGATCTAACGTATGTTCTGTGGTTTTATTTGGCGTTTCCAAGGGTATAACCATCCTCACTCAAACGGTTTCGGAGTTTTTCCAACTCCTCTTCTGTCAGAGTCTCATTCACTGATACAATTTCATAATCTACATCAGCAGTTGCTTTTTTGCCATTTTCAGCAAAAATTTTTTCTACAGTCATCTTACAATGATTACAAGTCATTCCTTCAATTTCATACTTAACCATGATGGTGCTCCTTCTTCTCTTCTTTCATTTCATTTAATGGCAGTTTGTATTTTACCTCTGCCCCTTTTTGCCCTTTCCAAACAGGAGAAAGACGTAACTCTCCTTCTGTTAGTGTGACCCCTTTGGGCAATTCACAGTAAAAGTGATCTGGATGACCAGTGCACTTCAGGCTAACTTCTTTGCCGGCATTAACAATACTAGCACTGACATTCGAATTTTTGGAAGTCGGATTTTCAAAGTTGATATCCAAAAGATACACCTTAAAGCCGAGATTCTGGTAGGCCAAAACTTCTGTGTGAAATGCGCCTGGCATCCTGATCACACCTCCATTTGGACCCGGTTTGTGTTCTCCATGCGCGGCAATGGGTTGGATTGCGAGAAACGCAGAAAAAACAGTGATTTGAATTAGATTTTTCATTGTTTTATGTTAACTCCTTTGTTATCATGAATCCCAGTGTAAACCTTCCAATCGTTGGAAGGTCAATAGGCGATTTCTTTTTTTTTACGTTTTTTTTCATTTTTTTTAAAAAAATTTTAGGAGGAAAATTGTGAATATTGGGGAACTTTCCAAATCTTCCGGAGTTGGAGCAAAACTCATCCGTCATTACGAAAGTATTGGCCTGATCCCAGAGACAAGAAGGAATGACAATGGTTATCGATTGTATTCAGAAGAAGACGTACACTATGTACGGTTTATCAAACGATCAAGAGAACTTGGATTTTCGCTAGAAGACATCAAAAGTTTGTTAGGACTTTGGAAAAACAAATCCAGAAGTAGCAAACAAGTGAAACAACTTGCCGAAAAACACCTCGAAGATCTCAATTTAAAATTAAAACAAATCAAAGATATGGCAGATACCTTAAAACATTTGGTCCACAATTGCCATGGTGACCATAGGCCTGATTGTCCTATCCTAAAAAAATTAGAAATGGAATAGAGAAAAAAGTTACATGGATTGTTTGATCACATCCGCAATCAATCGATTTGCTTTTTCATTGAAGTGGATGTCTTCTTTTTGCAAAAGTTGTTTCTGAATTCTAAAACTTTCACGCATATCGATCAAATTTACATGGTTTGATTTACTAAAGATACGTAACTCCTGAATGAATTCTGAATCTCCAACTAACCAATTTGGATCCATGGAAAATCCTATTTTTTTGTACACAGAAAATCGTTTTGGATCAAATTCCACATCCAGCGGAATGTAAATCATTGTGAACTTCTTATGATTAGCATTTAAGTCAGAAAACAAACGTAATAATGCACGTTGCCATCTTTTGAAATTCTGATTGGATACTGAATTCACATCCAAGGATTCTTTGAAATAATTTGGACTTATGGAATACAAAGTTTGAAAGGAAACAAATGTTTCCTCACCAGTTTCTTCTTTCTCAGAAGGCGGGGCACTGGGACTAGTTTGGTATTTGGTATTTGCAAACTTTTGGATCTCAACTTCCATTCTCTTTTGGACGGAATCAAAATATTGTTTTTTCAAAACATACCAAGCGTAATTGGGAAGAAAAAATCCCAAAACTTTCGTGTACCATTTTTGTTTGTCTACGAAGTGGATATAATCAGGAGTCTCCCCTGATTCATAAATATCATTGCCATACACAACTAAGTACACATGTTCAAAAGGAATATGATTTTTGATCTCTTGAAAGATTGCATATTCATTTTCCAAGGTAAATCCAGGCATACTTACATTTGTCCATTGGCAATTTGTTTCTTCATTTAAGATTTCAGAAAATGTATCCTTCCAAAAAATACCAGAACCAAACGTTTGTGAGTCTCCTAAAAATAGAGAGTGGCAATTTGGTTTGTTTTTTACAGTTGATTCACGAATTCCAAATTTCCCAATTTTACCAGGTTCCGGTACACCTTTCCTAAAAAATGGAATTGTTTGCTCTTTGGGATAATGAAAATATCCATAAGGCAAATTGTATTGGAATTGATGTTGGTCACACCACCGTAGTCCAAAAAAAAGTGTTACCATCACAGAAAGGAATAATCCCAGTTTTAACCATGAACTCGATTTTGATTGTAAAACTACTTTTTTCATTGATGGTACTTTGAATTGATTTAATTGTGTTAGTTTCGATTGCAAATGATCCATTCTAAAAAAGCAATAGGTTTCTTTTATTGTGTTGGTTTTTTAGCCATCCTTTTTTTTTCCTACAAAACAATTCCAACCGTATCTTTCTCTGATTTTTCATTGTTTGAATGGCAACTAAAACTAGTTTTGAAAGGGTCTTTACATTTACCTTATCCCTTTCTCACTACAGATCCCAATTTAGAATTTTTCCCCTTACCAAATGTTTTCTTTCACCTAACAAAAACTAACATCGATTCAACATTTCCAAATTTGTATCCTATTTTATTTTCTCCCTTTTATTGGATCGGAGGAAAAATGGGGATACAATTGATCCAATTTTTACTTTTCTTTTTGTCTATATGGCTCTTTTTTTTAATCAAACGAGACCATCTACTCTCTCTTATCCTTTTATTTGGATCTTCGATTCCCATTTATACCAATTTAATCCATGATACTATTTTTATCTTTTTCTTAGAAGTTCTCTTATTTTATAACCTCCATAAACAATACCCATTCTTTGTTTCCTTACTCAGTTTATCTTTAGTATGGATGAGACCCGAATTTGTTTTTGTGATTTGTTTACTTCCTTTTTATTTTGAATGGAAAAACATTTGGAAACAATACCTGATGTGGTTTGGATTCTTTCTTTTTCTTTTTATCACCACCAATTTTATTTTCTTTTCTACCGTTTTCCCGCTTCGTCTGTTCAAAAATTCAACTTACCACTGGAACCCAGAAATCGTGGTATATTTATTTCGTCTGTTAATCGAACAAATCCCGGCATTCACTTTATTTTTAGTTTTACTTGTCATAGGTGTTTTCCAAAAAAAATTCAAATTACAGTTTCTCATTTTAATCTTCTTTACTTGTTTGATCCTTGTATTCTCACCAAACACAGGTGGTCACAATACACCGAGATATTTATTTTGTTTAGTTCCTTTTTACGTTCTCTCATTCCATTCCAATCTTTTGGAAACATTACACCGAAAGAATTTTACAATGATTCTTGTGGTAATACTCACAATCTATTCTGTTTACCAATGGCAATACCAAACAAAGGAATTGCTTAAAATTTCAAAATTCCAATCCAATACATTGGCTTCATTAAACCAAATCCCAGAACAAACAATTGTATTTAATAATTCTGATTTTTCCTTTGTTGCCTTACCACTCATCGAACAAAACAAAAACCTATTTTTACTAAGGGAAAATCCAGAAAAGAATGCCTTTAGCACATTTTTGGTAAGTAACCACATCAATTCCTTTGTGTTTGTCGAATTACCTCCGTCTCCCTACGCAATCCCAAACCCCCTTGTAATTCCCAATTGTGACAACGATTGTCAATTCCGCCTTGTAGACCAATCAACCTTGCCAAACGCAATGTTGCCGATTATGGTAACTCGTTACAATCGGTCATTCCCAAGAAATTAATTTCTCGCTTGATTTCTGAAATGATTGGATCCATCCTTTACCAGGTAAAAAAATGACTCAATCAAAACAATGCCCAAGTTGTGGTAGCACCAATATATACCAAGAATCTGCAACCGTATACCGGTGTTCTGATTGTTTCGACAAACTGCCATCAGGTGCCATTTACGACACACCACCTCCCAAAGTTTATGGAACACAAAAAAATTCAGATCCCAATCAATTTACAAAATACAAATACATTATTTTGTCTGTCGTGATTGGTTGGATGATCCTGGGGAGTACATTCACCGCATTATTCCAAAACATCACAACTACATCCACACAAGTAGACGAAAGTCAAAACACCATTATTGATCCAAACAACAATCTATCCGAAATTCATCCTGAAGGGGATTTTTATTACACGAATGAATTACCTGATAGTATTGGAAATTCTTACTTTGTAGGAACATTTACAAATACGAGTGGATCTGATTTACTCATGCCAAAATTCACTGTAACCTTATTCAATGAAGATGGGTCAAGCATTGGTTCTAGTGATGGGTATGGAGAAAAAAATCTAATTACAAATAATGAATCTGTTATATTTGAAGTTCTGTGGTCCAAAATTCCGAAATACCACCATTACGAAATTTCAGTTACCGCAACAACTCACGAGGGAGATTTAAATCGACCCGATTTGGTTTTAAAATCAATAGAACTAAAAAAAATTAAAAACAAAGGCACTATGCTAACTGGGAAAATCCAAAACCAAGGGACTACCATTGCCAACTTTACTCGCATCAAATGTTTGATCATTGGAAGTGATAATTTAGTGAGTGATTACGGAACTATTGTTTTAGAGAAAGAAGATTTTTTACCAAAGGAAACCCAAAAGTTTTCCTTTGAGTTTTACCGTACAAATGAATTTCCAACTTTATACTATTGTGAAACTGATGGTATGAATAAAGAAACAAATACAAACTAATCCCATTGTTTGTGTAGGACTTGGTAAAAGTTTTCGATGGATTTGTCTAAATTATGGGATCGCCAATAAGGATTATTTTCTAGAGAGATTTGTACATGTTTCACTACACTCCGAATGAAACTGGTTCTGTCGATTTTTGATCCACTTTCAAGTTTTTCGAAAGTAGTTAGTCTAGCCGATAACTCTTTTTTCAGTGCAGAAGAAATCACCAAAACCGCATCATCTGTTGTTAGGCGGTGTTCCATTACAAGCAACTCCGCTGCTTCTTTGATCAATTTCAGTTGGCGATCACTTACGGACATAGTTGAGAAACTATTCGTACGATTTGAATCCTAAAAAACAAGACAGAATTTGTATTTTGTCATGAAAAATTCTTTCAAATTTTCCAATACGGAAAAAAAAGAGAGAACATTGGCAGTAGTGATTCAAATCAAAAACGAGGACATTTCCTTCGATGGGTTGAGTGGGTTTCGAGAAAGGATTATGTCTACCATTCAAAATTCAAAAGAAGATGTACAACTCGATTTTTCGGAGATCACGATGTCCTTGGATAGTGCAACGATTGGTGAATTGATGAAATACCATGCCGCACTTGAATCTCAAAATCTTCAGTTAAAACTATCGGGTGTGAATAAATTGATTCGAACAGTCTTTCGACTCAACAAACTCGATACCATTTTGCATCTAATCGATTAATCTACGGAAACGTACGAATTGAACTAATTCCTTCTTCCTTAGTCCCAATCCAACTTGTAAGGGTATGATATTTGATTTCGTCGTACCCGTTATGAAGCGAACATTTTTCCTGTACCTAGTATCCATTCTACTCTTCAGCAGTTGTGAAAAAAAAGAACAAACCTCTTATTTATGGGTTTTGGCTCTTCTGGGATCAAACTCATCTCAAAACACAAATTCCATTCCGGAAACTCCAAATCCCATCCAAGACCCCACGGTTCCCACAACAATCCATCTTACCATACTCGATCCACCATCTACAGACGAATTTTGTCCTCTGCATGGCGGAGTGTTTATCCAATACAAAAAAGGAGATCTGATTACTTGTCCTCCTCATTCAATGAATACAGACTGTGTTACATTTCTTTATCATGCAGATGGATCCATAAGAACAGCTGATCCAAGAAGTTTTGTTGGTCTCTCTATGGCCGAAGATATAGAGGTCCCTGTGGAAACTTATCCATCAAACTCCAAATCAAATTTGATATGTTTTCGCCAACCATTTCCAAAAGACAAAGAACATGTCGAAATGTATAGTTTCCAACTACAAACGAATAAATTTAAAAACATCCAATGTGATTCAAGTTGGAGTGAAAATCAATGTATTGATTCTTTTCCCATTTTTGGAAAAGCAGAATTTTTAATGCCAAAGGAATTTCCAATCCTTCCTAACGATGGTGATGGACATGCAGGGTCTCATACTCTCTTGTTAAAATTTGTAACAGAAGATTCTTTTTTTACAACGTGTACATTCTTTGGAAATGAACATCGTAAATTGGAAGGTTTTACAGAGAATGCATATATAGCAGGTAACCTTCAAAATGGTAGTGATCTTGGGAGTTGCAAACAATGTGAGACCAATTATTGTGGAACCACAAATCCAAACACAGGCCAACTTTATGATAATACACCAATCAATGTATTTCCTATCCCAGTTGGTACTTTGGTTACCGTACAAAAGGAAATAATTTTACAAGTGGTGAAAGGACAGGGCCCAGGCAAACATAGTGTTCGATGGAATATCAATGGATTCAACCAATATATACTTTCGAATCAAATGCCTATCTTCTTATCAAATAGTAATGTATTAATTGCATTTTTATTACCGATTTTCATCACAATGTTTGTGGTTGTATTAAAATTACAAAAACGCCGTCGACATAAACACTAAAAAGTTTCCGACTTATGATTTGTTCATAAGTTGGATCGGTAAGGCAATTTGAAAGGCTACTTTGGTTTTTGGATTCCCGTTCCAATCCAGATGGTCTTTCACATTAAAAATTGAAATTTTGCCATCATGTTTTTTGATGCAGGTATCGACATAACTCAAACCTAAGCCGAAGTCTAATGTTCCATAACGTTCAAAAACATTTTTTGACAAACGATAAAATGGCTCAAAAATTAAATGCTCATATTGAATTGGAATACCAATTGTTCCATCAAAATTAGGTATTGGTTCGTTGTACACAGCACATTTAAACCAATCTTGTTCCACTTTTATAATGACTGTAATCGTAGAATTCGGAACAGAGAATTTACAAGCATTTGTCATAATCTCTATAAATGATTTTTTAAAACAGATTTCATTCACCAATAATATTTTTACAGAATGGTTTTGATTGATATCACTGATTACAACTTTGTGATTCTGAACATTGAGAATATGTGAAATTTCATCAGGCCAAGTTTTTAATTCCTGATAAAACTCTTGGATTGTGTATTTTTTTAGCGATACATCTGAGCTTATCAAAGAATCAATTTCCGCAAACTGATTTAATGACTTCTCTGCCATATCAGCGTTTGTTTGTACTAACTCCATTAACTCTGATTCAATCTTATAAAATTTTCCATCAAACTCACAAGTATCTCGAATCATTTTTAAAATGGAAACCAAAGCACCAAATCCAGCTCCTTGGCAAAAACTATGTTTTAAACTTTCAAAGAGATTTTGGTTCTGTCTTTTGAATTTCCCTACAGAACTCATCTTTTCTTTCCATTGGATCCATTCCAACTGGCCTTCTAATCTCAATTGTTGTTCTTTGCGAGAGATTGTTTCAACACGTTTCATTCCATAAAACTCTAATGCACGTTTTACTTTGATTGCGATTTCAAAATCTTGAATTGGTTTTATGATATAATCAAAAATCCCTAATTTCATTACCTTTACGATGAATTTTGGATCGGTATTGCCGGTGATCATCATGATAACAGGCTCAACATCAAATGCATTTAAAGCGGTGATCAATTCTTCGCCATTCAAACCTGGCATTTCATAATCTGTAATGACAACAGGATATGGATATTCTCGAAAATACTCTAATGCGAGTTTGCCGTCTTTTGCATGAACTACTTGGTAACCAAGTTCAGTAAGTTGTTTTTTTAAATAATAACCTAAGACTGCATCATCTTCTGCAACTAATATACGATTCCCTTCCAAAATGGATCCTTTTCCCAACGCGATCCAATGGATCGGTTAAGAGTCTATGAAAGTTACTTGGATCAGCATTTTATCATTGAAAGCGATAAACTCGTACATTAACTAGTGTAATGCCTAAGAATGATTCTAAGTATACATTAGTTTTTTTCTTCTAAAGTATTTTACAATTTCTGAATACAGTAACAAAACCACTGTTCCGTGAAAGGAAAATAAGTAAACATGAAACGGAAGAGGAGCAAAATAATAAATAGAACTGAGTTCTGTATAAAAAAATAAATAACATAATAAGAATGAAAATCCAATTCCAAACCATATGATTTGATTGGAAAATAAATTCATTTGAAACACCGACTCAGTTCTCGACCTTTTACTTAATACATTGGCAATTTGCACAGTAATTGTAGGAAAGAAGAAAGCAGTTAAGGATTGTAAATATTCAGGACTTGCTTTTGTCATATTCAATCCTTCTGGTGAAGAAGGCATCACACCACCACACTCGGTATTCACGAAGTAAAAATAAGTACTAATACAAGCACCAAATAAGATCATTCCTTCTTTTAAATATGATCTGAGTATAAATCCTAAAGAAATTAATTTTTCATTTCGATTTCTAGGTGCTCGGTTCATAATTCCTTTTTCTGGAGGTTCAGATCCGAGTCCCATAGCAGGGATTAAGTCAGTCCCTACATCCACAGCAAGGACACCCATCACAGTCATTAATAAGGGAAATCCAGGGAACATTGCCCAAAGTAAAAATGGAATCAATTCTTGCGGGTTAGAATTTAGAACATAAGCAGAGAATTTTCTTATATTATCAAATACCCCTCTACCTTCTTCAATTGCAGATACAATGGTTGCAAAATCATCATCCACGATGATCATCCTTGCTGCTTCCTTAGCAACTTCTGTTCCTCTTTTCCCCATTGCAATTCCAATGTCAGCTTTTTTCAAAGCGGGTCCATCGTTGACTCCATCTCCAGTGACGGCAACAATTTCACCTAATTCTTGCAGTATGGTGACTATTCTTAGCTTTTGTGAAGGAGAGACACGTGCAAAAATAGGTTCCCCTTTTCTCACCCACTCCCTCAAACTTGTATCGGACATTTGATCCAACTGGACCCCTGTAATCACAACAGGTTTTTCACCGCCAATTCCAATAGAATGACCAACAGATTCCGCAGTTAAAGGATGATCTCCTGTGATCATAATGATCCGAATCCCAGCTGTATGGCATTTTTTTATGGCTTCTGGCACCTTAGGTCGGATTGGATCCGCCAAACAACAATGTCCTAAATACACCATATTGGATTCAACATCCGATTCTGTGATCGAATCCAAAGGATCGTTTTTATTTGTGTACAATTTATAAGAAAAAGCTAATATTCTATTTCCTAATCTCGCTGAAGCATCAGAAGCATTTTGTAATTTTTTCCTTCTTTCTTCATCTAAAGGTATTACACTTCCATTTTCATATACATGAGAACAAATTGACAGAATTTCTCCTGGTCCACCTTTCGCAAATGCAGTTGTAAAATTTTCCTTTGTTAGGATCACACTCATTCGTTTCCGAACAGAATCAAATCCATTGGTTAAAATTCTTTTTCCTGATGTATTCACTATCCGCCCTGATGCTAAATACAACAAAGCTAACTCAGTGGGGTCTCCTAAAGGATTTGGTTCAAGCGAAGCATTATTACAATAATAACCACATTCAATTAATAACTGACTTCCTTCTAGTTTTGTTAACTCATCCGGAGAAACATTCTTCGAATCAAAATAAACTTCTACAACACGCATTTGATTCTGAGTGAGTGTACCGGTTTTGTCTGAACAAATCACTGTTGTACAACCCAATGTTTCCACACTCGACAAATCTTTTAGAATCGCATTTCGTTTTGCCATTCTTGAGACACCCAAAGCAAGAGACAAAGTCACAGTAGGAAGTAATCCTTCGGGAACGTTTGCAACGAAGATTCCAATAAAAAATAAAAATGCTTGGACGAAACTAAGTCCAGCAACCCAATAACCTAGGATTAAAAAGATCACTCCAATACTAAATGCAAATAATGAAATCGATATCACAGTTTGACGTAATTGGATTTGAAGAGGACTTTCGACTCTCTTAATTTTAGAAGTGAGTCCTGCGATTTGACCAATTTCAGTCGTTTGGCCTGTACCAAATACCACAGCTTTTGTTTTGCCTTTGATCAGTGAACTTCCGGCAAAAAGAATATTTGGCATCTCTAACCATAAAAACTTTCCTTCTAATACGATTTCACTTTCCGATTTGTACCGCCTCGCAGAAGTGGATTCTCCTGTTAAGGAAGAATTGTCTACTTCAACATCTTCTGATTCAATGATACGACAATCTGCAGGTACGATATCACCTTCTGCTAATACAATTACATCACCTGGTACTATTTCATCGGCAGGAATCGTCACAATCTTTCCGTCACGAATCACTGGACATTCATTTGCCAGTAACTTACGTAAGGCTTCAACTGCATGATCAGATTTTGATTCCTGAAAAAATGAAAAAATACCATTGATGAGCACAACGATAAAAATAGCGACACCTAACTCTGGCATGTCGACTCCGGGAACAAAACAAAGCCCAGTTGCTACCCATAATAAAACAGCAAAAAGATTAAAAAAACTTTTTATAAATTTCCATATCATCGGAACAGACTTTTCTTTTTCGATTACATTTTTACCAAATGTTTGGAGTCGAATCTTTGCTTCCTTTTCACTTAAGCCCAATTCTATGTCGGTTTGTAATTCAAAAGCAATTTGTGCTTGGTTCAAGTTTTTGTAACTTGGTTTCATGTTCACTTCACCGCGTTGTACGACATCTAGAACTTCTGCTTCTTTTTTGCAGACCATTAGTTCGTCAAAGATCTGAGGTAATAGTGAAGAAAGACCATGTAACAATCTCAGATGAAGAGATGGTAAGTTTTCAGGTATCATTTGGAATAATACCAACCTGATTTTCTGTTCCCCTACAGAGATTCCTTTTGGGATTACAAACAAAAACAATTCGGGAGTTTTGATTTTTTTAGAACGAAAATGAGGAATAAGAATACTTTGTCCAATGGATTCAAACGTTTGGTTCGGAATCGAATGAAAATGGAATTGGATTTCTTCTTGGATTTCCAATTCTTTAATTTTACTCAATAATGCGGTGTGAACATCTTCCCAAGTTTTTGAATCATTCAAAATTTGAATGGAATCAACATTTAAGTATTCCAGTAACATGGATCTATTGGGACCTTAAAGGAACAAATTTCTATCCATTTTTTGATTTCAAAGTTTTGAAGTCAAAAAAAGTAAAATTACCAAGGGATTTGCAATTTTACTGACAATTGTTTATTCTTGGAAAATTTCCTTTGGTGCTTTTGGATAACGTTGTTGGATTCCGTCCCACCAAACATCTGTACTAAATGCTGCTGATTCCGATATTTGCCATTTCCCATTATTTTTTTTGTATAATGCTTCTACATGACAACAATCATATGCTATATCTTCTGTGAGTTCGATTTCTTTTCCATCTTTTCGTTTTGCCGTTCCACGAAACCAAGCATAATCTCCAGAAACTTTAAAGTGTTCGACTACAAAGATAAATTCTTGTTTGAATTTGTTGGACATTCTCGCTCGCAGTAAATCAAGTAAATAGGTTCTTTCTATTTCATTACTTTTTGACTTTGTTTTGTAATCCAAAACAACACTTTGTGAATAAAGATTCATACTCAAAAAAACTAAAATGAATGGGTAAAATAATTTCTGTTTCAAAACTCAAATCTCCTATCTTACTTTTACGTTCTGGATCATTTTAAAAAACAAAGAAGGAAAAATCGTTTGTAAAAACAAACCAAACTTTTCTTTGATTCCGGCAATTACAACTTCACGTTGTTTGTTGGCGACCGCGTGCAGGATTCGATGTGCACATAATTGTACAGGTAATCCAGATTCAATCACTGAGTCCATTTTTCCCGTGGAAGATCCATCACCCTGTAATGCATTTTTTGAAATATTGGTTTGGATAAATCCTGGATAAACCATAGTTACAAATAATCCTGATTTTTCTTCTTCCGCTCGTAACGAGTGAAAAAAACCCACAAGAGCAAATTTGGATGCAGAATAGGCAGAACGCAAAGGACTTCCCATTTTTCCAGCGACACTTGAAATCACAGCAAAATGAATCGGTTTCTTAACTTCTGGCAGTATAGCACGCGTTAATTCAACAGCACCATAGAAGTTGGTATTCATAATTTTTTCGATCGTCGTTAAATTGGTTTCCCTTGTATAAGACCTTTGGCTAATCCCACCGTTATGGATGACTACCTTTGGTACTCCATATTTTTTAAGACATCGTTTAGTAAAAATAGAAACTTGTTTATAGTTTTCGAGATCCAATCTTTCAATTGCATATCTCCCTTTTTCTAGTCCTAATTCTTTGGTTATCTGTTCCAAATCTTTTGTTTTTCGGGAGGCAAGTAAAAGTTTCGCATTTTGTGCAGATGCTTGTTTCACTAATTCTTTCCCTATCCCAGAAGAGGCACCTGTGATCCAAACCCATTCATCTCGGTAAAATTCGTTCATAGATTCCCCTTATCCCGAAAAAATAAATCTGAGAAAATTTTATATGTTAGGTATTTTTCACAACTTGTTTTTCTAAGAGTGAATAGATTGTAGACACAAGGTTGGAAGTATTAGGTATCGGATGGTCTCTTCTTTGAATAAAGAACAGACACATCCTTTTGATTTGCGATTATTGTAATCGGAAGGAAGGGCACTCCACTCGGTAAGGATTTTTTTTCAAATCGCTTGGTAAGTAAATTCCTTCATGTACCAAACGATATTCTCCTTCCGCATCCGTATCACTGGATTCCCAGATAAGATCTAGTTTTCCTATGCCTTTGTCAAAAAATCCAGGTTTGTGGAACACAAATTTTGTATCAAAATCAGCATCTGATTTCACACGATTCCAATCGGTTCCTACTTTTTTTTCGAGCCATAGGTAAGAAGTGACCTTTGGGTAACCAATATTGGGGCTCACCGCATTCACCTGACATACCACTTGGTCCCCCTTTTTATAAACACCTACACTTTGCTTTAACACCTGTTTTGGTTTCTCAGATACAATTTCTGAATCTGGAAGTTTTAAAGGATGGATTCGATCCGATAAATCGAGAGGCATTGGATTCGAAACTGATGATTTCGAAAACTCTATTCCTCTTACTAGATCTGAAGCCATTCTAAAAAATTCTTGTCGTAATGCATTTAAACTTTGTGATCCATGTAGGGTGTGTCCACCTTCATAATTTTGTGTAGAATATTCTTCTGGTGTTGTAACGTAACCGGAAAAATCATTTGTTAATCCAGATAAAACAATTTCAGAAATTTTATCTTTCATAACAACCTGCACTTCTTTTTTTAATCTACGACTTGACATTGTTGTAACTTCATGAGGTAAAACTAGTATAGACAAATCACCAACTAACACAATTCCATATGGCAATATTTGTGGAAGGCTAGGAAGAGGTTTAGTTTCACCCATAGGAAATAAAACTGCTTTTGGTTTTTGACACTCCCTGAGTTCTTCGGAAGGTGACTGTAACATAAATTTGGCGATCCAATCGATATAAAATTTTCGATTTTTCTCCGTCATTCCTTCATGGAATAACCAGTGACCACCACCTTCTTCTGTTGATCCAGCAGCAAATGCATATCCGTAGGCAGAAGGACATGTATATTCTGTTTTCCCAGTACCTGAGAATTCACTTCTAACAGGATGTTTACTCATATCGATGAATGTATGAGCAAATTGTAATCCACCTTTTAAAGTTTTACCATTCGATTTTAAAATCTCCTGGCTTGCTAAAAACTGTCGTTTCCCAATGATAAAACTACTATCATAGATATCCTTTCCAGGTCCCGTATTGTCCAAATTTAAATTTGGTGATACATCTCCTTCATTAGCTTGCGCAAAAATAGCAACAAATGATGGATCTCCATTTTTGAATGCTTCTTTTTCTGCTAGTAGAGATGCGATCCCTTTATTGTCTGAAGAAATCAATCGATTATCAAATGTTATGTTCGTCGGATGTACTCCATACCAATTCACAAATCCAATTGGTTTTCCACCCACAAATACATTCAGTTGGACCATCTCTTTATCTATATTGTCTGGATATAAATTCCTTTCCGATTCTGGATTTGCCATATAAGCAGACAAACTTCGGTTCACACCTGCATCTTTCACATATGTTTTACCAATTTTTAATTCGGCAGGTTTTCTTTTTTGATACGCTTCTTTGATGGCTTCGAAAATTCCATCGCGTAACACAACATAGGAGTCACCATAAAACTGTGTGGAATAAAAAGAAATTTCAGAATAATGAAAATGACCCGCAGGCCCACTATGGGTATGAGATGCATTTAATAAAACATTCCCCAAATGAAAATTTGGATCTACTTCCTTTTGTAATTTAGATACAACTTCTCTTTGGATTTCGAAAGGAATCCCTCCCACTTCTGCAGTGACATAGGCAAATGGTTTTTGTGTCGCTTTATCTTCGATTACCAATGCACGTGCATATTGTCTGGTTTGGATTCCCATACCTGTTTGGTCTTCGCGGGCATAACCCCAAAACATAACTCCCACTGGAGGGCCTGTGATGTCTTTTTTGGCCATCCCAGCTAAAAACGACCCTGACTCATTTGCCAATAAGGGAAGGGTAAAAAAAAGAAAGAAGGAAAGGTAGTTCCGAATTTTCATCCTTCTCGTTTTATGTGGTTCCGAGAAAATGTCAATCCCGAACAATTGTCGACTAATCAGAACAAAATGAAATTCTGGGAGAGGAATTTTTTTCGTTCAAAAAAGAACAAATGGAGGAAGATTTGGTTTTTTAGAGAACCAATCCGACCTTTGGTCGCAAAGAATGTACGGACGAATTCCAGGTCACCAGGTAGTCTGGTGATAGTAAAAAATAGGGAGTTTTATGATCACTCTAGTGAAAACCAAATTAGGTAGGTTCCGAATCTTGGCATTTTTGGAAGGAGTTTCCTTTTTAACTATTCTATTTGTAACAATGCCTCTTAAGTATCTCTACCACAACCCAGAACCAAATAAAGTGGTGGGACTTGTGCATGGTCTCTTGTTTCTTTTATACCTAGTTGAATTATTCCAAGTGAAAGTAGAACTGAATTGGAAAATGAAAAAAACTATTCTCGCAGCAATTGCATCTGTAGTTCCATTTGGAACGTTTTGGGCCGAAAAATATTTATACTTAAAACCAGACGATGACCAAAACCATCAAAACTAAAACATGAAAACAATAAAGATTCTCCTACCAATCTTCATATACATTTTATTAGTTGATTTGTCATATGCTCAATCAAAACAAAATAAAAAACAATCTTTGATCAAACCAGTTGTTGAACCACCTATCGAAGTAGAAAGGACTACACCAAACAATCCTGATCAGTACCAACTTCGTTTGATCATGGAAAATGATGCATTTGGTGGTTTTTCAGATCGATACTACACAAATGGATCTAGATTAGAATTTCATATGAGTGCGGGGGAATCGAATCCTACGAGAAGAGTTTTCAGTTATTGGAATGATTTATTTATCACACCAAACGAAAAAACAAGATACCTTCAAGGATTTGCAGTAGGACAGGAATTTTATACACCTACAAACATCAAAAAGGCGGATGTATCCTACGGAGATAGGCCATATTCCAGTAGAGGTTATTTTACAAATTCATTAACAACTTTTACTGAAGATACAAGTATCACCACAGAACTTGAATTAGGTATGATAGGACCATCCGTTGGTGGGAAATCAGCACAAATTAATTTTCATAACTTCATAGGTTCCCCTACTCCACAAGGTTGGGACACACAAATACCAGATTCGTATTCTATTGCTTTAAAGACTGACATCAGAAAATTTTACCATCGATTTTTTGGAACACAGTACAATGTAAATTTAGGAAATATCCAAACAGACGTATCTTTTGGACTTATTTTTCGTTTCGGTAATGTGGATAAAACACCAGGGCCAGGTAGTTCCGCACTCCAACCAGGGTCTCCCATCCTCCACGAAGATGGAAAAGGGTATTGGTATTTTTATGTGAATCCAGGTGGCACCTTACAAGCATATAATGCAACAATCCAAGGGCAAATGGGTTCAGATAAAGCTTATAAATCTCAAAACAGAAGTTCGGCGTTTAGTAATTGGGATAGTTTTTTAAACAATCCAACTCCTGATGTGGGGGAAAAAGAATTACAATATAGAATGTTATCGGAAGATAATGGTAAGAATACTTTACAACGTTATATCTTGTTTAATGAATTTTTGGTCAATGGCACCACAAATCCTTATAATATAGGATTAAATTATTTAATTTTTAACAATATTTTTAATGGTGCTGAGGAAATTGAACGTACAACTCGTCTGTTTTTATTATCAAATTTATCGGCACAGTGGGACCAAATTCCAACAAATGCAAGAGCATTGGCCATTTATTCGATCTTTAGACCTGAAGGAGGAAAACTCCCTCCTATTGTTCGATACTATTCCTATGAAGTTCTCTCTCAATTCATTTTGGATCCGAAACAAAGAGAAACACTATTACAGTTGTTACGTGAAGAAGCTGAGTATAGAGACAACAAAACCTATATTGCTGACTTAAAACGTGCTGTTGGTTTTATCCGGGCAGGATTTGTTTCGGTTTCCAATGCAGGATTTTTATTTGGCCTTCATTACAATTACCAAACCATTGATTTCCAAGCGGCAAAAGGATTACCCCAACAACACCAATGGATTGGTTTCCAACTTGGGAAGGTCTTTTAAGGAACAAATGGGTATTTGAATCAGACGAAAGTTTTGAACCAAATTCAAAAATAAGAGTCGCCAAACAGACTCAGTTTTAGGAAAACTGTGCGATCATGAAAAATCACAGTTTGAGTGGACGCCTTTGGTTTGTTCTCATTTTATTCGGTCTTGTTGGCCAAATCGCTTGGTCTGTAGAAAACATTTACTTCAATTTATTTATCTACAATACAATTTCAAAAAGTACTTCATCCGTAACTCTTATGGTACAATTGAGCGGAATTGTTGCGACTTTTATCACTTTGTTCGCTGGAATTTTATCTGATCGTCTTGGGAATCGAAAGTATTTTATCTCTCTTGGATATTTGTTTTGGGGATTTCTAACCTTATCGTTTGCCTTCGTTTCTAAAGAAAACACAAGCCTATGGTTTGGGATCACAGACGAAACACAAATCATTCAACTCACAATCGCCATTGTGATTACTCTTGACTGTATCATGACAGCATTTGGATCCACTGCAAATGATGCAGCATTTAATGCCTATGTAACCGATAATACGGGTAATGCTCGAAGTTTAGCAGAAGGTGTTTTATCGGCAATGCCACTTCTTGCAATGTTAATTGTTGCAGGAGGTTTTGGTATGATCGTCATTGCTTTAGGATATCCAGGACTCTTCATTGCGGTTGGAACTTTGATGTCGTTATCTGGTGTGATTGGCTTATGGTTTATCAAAGATCATCCCAATCTGAAAGCACAAAGATCAGATTTTATTTCAGATATCTTATACGGTTTTAGGACTTCAGTGATTCTAAATCATAAACGATTGTATTTGTATTTTATTGCTATGGGAATTTATGGGATTGCAAGTCAGATTTATATGCCCTATCTCATCATATTTATGCAAGAGTATCTTAGTTTTAATGCAATCCAATATTCAATCGTACTCGCTGGTGTGATATTAGGTGCAAGTGTCATTACCATACTCCTTGGAAAACAATTTGATGGGAAAGACAAAGACAAACTTCTCGTACAATTTTCTTCTATTTATATTTTTGGTATGGCATCATTGTATGTAGTCGCAAAAACTTTAAAAGGATACGATTCTACAATTTTAATGGTCTCTGTTGGTTTTACTAGTTTGGTTTTAATTACAGGATTTGTTCAAGTGTTAGCACTTCTGGGAGCACAAATCAGAGATTATACTCCAAATGAAAATACAGGAAAATTACAAGGAATCCGTATGATTTTCTTTGTATTAATTCCAATGTTCATTGGACCAATGATTGGACAAAAAATCAACGAAACAACGAATTTAACCTATATTGATCCAGCCAATGGAAACATTGCACATGTTCCATCTCCAGAAATATTCATAACAGGAGCCATCTTTTGTCTGTTTATCTTTTATCCATTAACGCTAATTAGACGAGGAAATCAAAATTAGAATGAAAATACCTCACACAGAATACCCAAGACCTCAACTCAAACGTGACAGTTATTTAAATTTAAACGGAGAATGGTTTTTAGGTCATGTAAAACAAGGCGAGAGCCTCGAATACCAACACAAAATTATTGTACCATTTTCGCCAGAGTCAAAGGCAAGTGGACTTGGTAATTTGATTCTAAAGCCAAATGAAGTTTTGTTTTACAAAAGAGAATTTGAAATCAGTTCTGAATTTTTAAAGGATATTACATTTTTACATTTTGGTGCTGTTGATTATTCATGCATTTGTTATATCAATGGAGTTGAAGTTGGATACCATCAAGGAGGTTTTTTACCATTCTTTTTTAATGTATCGAAAGCCATTAAAATTGGTAAAAACGAGATAAGACTTACTGTGACAGACCCAACTGATACAGCTACCCAATCAAGGGGAAAACAAAAACTAAAACGTGGTGGCATTTGGTACACACCTCAATCTGGCATTTGGCAAACTGTTTGGTTGGAAAGTGTTTCAGAAGATTATATCCAAAACATAAAGATAACACCTAACATAGAAACAAAATCAGTAGAATTAGAAATCAATTCTGATACTGATGTGATCACAATTCAAATTCTAGATGGAAATGAAGTGATTGCAGAAAGTTCCAAAAAAACATGCACGGTGCCAATCCCAAATATGATTTTATGGTCTCCAGAAAATCCCAAATTATATGACATAAGGATCAAAACCAAAAATGATGAGGTGACATCCTATTTTGGCATGCGTAAATTTTCTATTGGATATGATGGAAAATTTAAGAGATTATACCTTAACAACAAACCATATTTTCATAACGGACTTTTAGACCAAGGGTATTGGTCAGAAGGACTTTTGACTCCGCCTGACGACGAATCGATGATCAATGAAATTCGCTTAATGAAGGAAATGGGATTTAATACATTAAGAAAACATATCAAAGTTGAGCCATTACGGTGGTACTATCATTGTGATCGTTTGGGAATGTTGGTTTGGCAAGACTTTGTTTGTGGAGGAGGTCCGTATGAAACTTGGAAAGTCGCCTATCTACCGTTTATTGGCTGGAAAACCGATGATACAAAACATCGTTTTTTAAATCGTACGGATGAAAAAGGAAAAAAGGAATTTATAGAAGAAATGAACCAAACTGTAAATCTACTTTATAATACTGTTTCCTTATCTGTATGGGTTCTATTCAATGAAGGATGGGGACAATTTGATAGCGTAAACCTCACTAAAAAATTAAAAAACCTGGATTCCACTCGGACCATTGATAGCGTCAGTGGATGGTATGACCAAGGTAAAAATAGCAGTGAACTAAAAAGCCTACACCTATACTACCAAAAGTTAAAAGTTCCCAAAAAAGAAGATAGAGTCATCGTACTATCTGAGTTTGGCGGATATTCTCTAAAAACAGAAGGACATGTTTATGATGACAAAAAACTATTTGGTTATAAAATCCTTCCCAACAAAGAAACATTACAATATGAATATAAAAAATTAATAGAAAATGAACTGATTCCATTAATCCCAAAAGGACTTAGTGCCTCAATTTATACTCAGGTGAGCGATGTGGAAGAAGAAATTAATGGAATTGTTACTTATGACAGAAAAGTTGTTAAATTTGACATTCCTTTCATGCAAGAACTGAATTCAAAATTAAAGTACGACTAATATTAGAATGATATTTGGAAATATTTATATCACAATCAGTCTGATACTGGTCTTTGTTTTTTTAATTCATTATTTCATCAATGTTGTTGAATCTCCAACACTTCGATTCATTGATACGGAATTATCTTCAAAAATTATTTCAGAAACACCCAAGTTATTAAAGCGGTATTTCCCAACAATTTGGTGTTATAACCCCCATTTCATGTTGTTTCTTCTGATGTTTCGCGAATCAAAAACAAAAGAGTTTCTTTATGATAAAATTGAACATTTAGAAATGAAAGATGGTGGCACAACTGGTCTTGCATGGTCAGGAATCCAATCTGTCAATCACAAAGACAAAACACCAATTGTTGTAGTATTTCACACTATCAGTGGAGATGAACAAGACATTAAATCAACAGTTTCTCATATCAGAGAGACATTGAATTGGATTGTGGTAGTTTGTGTCCGAAGAGGACATGGTAACCTTCCACTTACAAAACCAATCATCAATACAATGGGATCAACTTCCGATTTAAAGGAGCAATTAAATCACATTCGGAAACAATTCCCAAGTAAACCGTTATTTGGTGTTGGTATCTCAGCTGGTTCTGGTCTTTTAGCACGTTATTTAGGGGAAGCTGGCCCAAAAAGTTTATTCAAAGCTGCGGTTGCCGTATCACCTGCATATGATATCGAAAAAGCATTCCATAGAGTTCACCCAGTTTACAGTAAAGTGATGGGCCAAAGAATGATTAACTACTTTCTGAAGCGCCATTACAAAAGTTTTGCAAATGTTAGAGGAACTGAAGATTTATTGAATGTTAAAACACTTGGAGAATTTCAAGACAAACTACATTCAATTTCTGGTTATAAAGATAAAGACTCCTATTATCAGAATTCAAACCCCATACTGGTTGCAAATCAAATCAAAACACCCCTCTTAGTTTTAAATGCTGCAGATGATCCTATATGCGTAAATTTGAATGTTTTAGAAAACTTACATTGGCTTGAAAATCTCAAAAATACGATTCATGTACACACCAAAAGAGGTAGTCATATTGCATTTCATGAAGGATTATTTGCCAAATCTTGGTCGAATCAATTGATTGGAGAATATTTTCTGTCAGTATTTAATTGGATCTCTACAAAAAGTGCTAATAAATAAAAATCAAATTTTATACTGACTTCAAATCAATCACGCTCTAATACAAAGAAAAAAGGTTGTTTCATTCCTTTATAATCCATACATCCAAACAAAGTGTTTTCATTTACTTTGCGAAAAACGTCATGGATGGGAAGATTATCATAGATCATTGCAGATGAAACTTTCCCTCTAAACTCAATTTGTCTCACGCGAGCTTTGGAATGTTTCGTTTGGAACAAAAATCGAACTAACAGAAAAAGGTAACGTAATGGCCATAGTTTTGTAGAAGGAATGAGTGTCGCTAACCTGACAGGCATTAACGATGGATTTACTTTAAACAATGTTTTTCCAAACGATTTAAAAACCAATGGATGAACATTTTCAGGATCAACAAATTCCTTACCATACCAATTGAATGTTTCTAAAGCACCATCCATCGTATGACCTGTATGAAATCCTGATCCATGCCAACGCCCCATCATCTCATTCAATGGAACTACATCCAATGCATCATAGAGTGCGAATGAATCCTCAACAGAGTTGTTCTTTTTAGCACGCATCTCGTGAAATCTTGTTTCAAGCTTTTTGTCTTTCATATAAAAATAACTTATACCTGTTTTTGCAATCCTCCTTTTTTAGGAAATATTTATCCAGATGAGATCCGATTTTTTAGAATGCGAAAGGAGAACAAATTGATCTTGTTTTCGTTGTTTATGAATGATTTAAAGTTCTTCGATTCCTTTTTCTTGAAACAGAAATGGATTTGAGTAAGTCAAAGGAATTCTATTAGGTGATTTAAATCTAATTGGAATATCCTTTTTATTATGACGATCCTTGCAATTTTCCTAAAACAGAATATAATCTCTGTATGAATGTTCCAGATTCTGAAATTAAATCCTTACTCCAATCTTATTCAACAATCACAGTATATGGTTTAAGCCAAGATCCTGCAAAACCTAGTCATTATGTCCCTGTTTTCATTCGTGACAAAGGTTGGAATGTCATCGGAACCTATCCCAAAGAACATACAATAGGCGGATTTCAGATCTACAAAAGTTTAAAGGACATCCCAAAAGAAAATCGAAAGTTCATCGATGTATTTAGAAGTTCTGAAAACATTCCTGAGGTAGTTGATGAAATTCTAACATTAGGTGGAACGGAAGTTTTATGGTTACAATTGGGAATTTCGCACCCAGAAGCAGAAAAAAAAGCAGAAAACGCAGGGATCAAAGTTGTTTCCAACCGTTGCCTCATCATAGAATACAAAAAATATTTCTAAATCCCTCCTCTCCCCTGAACCTTTAATCCACAAAAACAAGTGCCCCAACCTCCTAAAATAGCGACATTCGGGAGGGATCTTGGGGTTATTTTATGATTTCGCGTCTCATTCTCATTTATGTTTGACAAAATAAAGCCTGCGCCTACCATGCCTGTATGTCCTTTTTATTTGAGATTAATTCTCAATTAAAACCCAAACCAAAAATGGAAGCAAGATGGCGACTAGTAAATCGTTCTGACTTGGTTTTAGTGTACTTCGCCTGCCTCTGTTTGACGCCACTTCCGGTTTCTTATGTCAGAGCCGAAACAATCGAACCCAAGACAAAACAAATTACCAACTCACAATCGAAAAATGAATCAGAAAACCCAAAACCAGAAAACGGAATCCGTGTTACTGGGAAAAAAGACCAAAGGGATCGTGAAATCTTAAGAACACCTAACAGTATCAGTCGACTGAATGAACAAGAAATCCAAGATGCTGGGATTAACAGAACAGGTGATATCGACAAACAAGTTCCAAATTTTTCCATCATTGATTCAGGATCTCGTAACTTCACATACTTTAATATACGAGGTATGAGAAGTATTGCCTTTAGTGAACCAGCTGTCGGACTAATTTTAGATGGAATTCCCTTAAATGATAATGTAGCTCTTAACACCGAGTTATACGGTCTAGAAAGTATCGAAGTTTATAGAGGAAGCCAAGCTACTCTTTTTGGTAAAAATTTCCAAGGTGGTGTGGTTGAAATCAAAACAAAAAAACCAACCAATTTATCTGAGGGAAAAATCACATTTGATATAGGAAACTATAAAAAACAAGAAACATCAGTATATTATAATTCTCCAATTATATATGACAAACTATATTTTGGAGTCGCAGGTAAAACAACCGAAAGAGAGGGATACTTGTCTAATGTGACTGGATTCTATTATCCTAATAATAGACCATATGAACTCCCTGTTGAAATCTATAAAACACACCCCGATGGAAGAAAAGGTCAGGCAGGTAGATTTCGATTGTATTTTACACCAAATCAAATCTTTGAAGCCGACTTACAAATTAGTGCTGAAAGTTTCGATGATGGATCACTTAACCTTGTTAATTATCTAGGCGCCAAATCAGAAAGAGAAAAAGCTCTGCTCCAAGGATGCGTAGCGGAACCCACCAATTGTTCGAAGTTATACGGCACATATATCAATCGAGTCAATGGAGATAGAAAAGTATATTGGGATTACGAAGGAAAAAGTAATGTTACAGGAAATACATATTCACTATCGACAACTACCAAATTACCAAACTCTAACTTAAAAACAGCAACAGCATTACGTAAAATGGACATTGATCCCATTACGGCTGATTCCGATTTCACAAAAGTTGACCAAAATCGTTCCATCTATATCGAAAAATCAACTACGTTTCTCAATGATATTTACCTAGAATCGAAAGACAAACTAAATCCATTTCAATTCAAACTAGGGATCTATACTTCCAATAAAATTACGAATATAGACCAAGCAAAAGAACATCGAGTTCCACTCTATGTGATCAATGATTTCCCTGGTTTAAATGCACCTACCCAAGAAAAAAATATTTCTAGAATAAACGACAAAAATGTAAGCCTTTACACACATAATAGTTACACCTTCTTTGAAACATTTACGATTACGTTAGGCGCTAGACTCGAAAGACAAGACAGTCGATTATCACATTCAGAAATTGCTGTCGGACCTTCAAATTCAAATCCTGCAGGTGATACCCTTCTTTTATCCGATCCCTATTCAATCCAAAATCGGTACAACTACAACGTATCTAGAATCATTTTTGATTATAAACCAATCGAAAATCTTATGTTTTTTATCGGTGTGAGCAGAGGATACAAAAACGCTGGTTATAGTACGGTTGTCAACATACCCTCCAAAGCAAATTTTAAACCCGAAATTAACGATACGATTGAAGCAGGTATCAAATCAGAATTTTTTAAAAACAAATTTGGACTGAAGTATACACAGTTCTACACAGAAACTCAAGACTTCCATGTTATCAGAGCAATCAACCTCTCTCAATATGTAAATCTTAATGCTGAGTTAGTAACAATCAGAGGTTATGAACTTGAGATTTTTGTAAAACCACAAAAAGATACCAAAATAGGATTAACAGCTGGATATACAGAAGGGATATTCAATCGGTTTCAAGACACAGTTCTCAATCGAAATTTTAATGGTAAGTGGGTCCACTTTATACCAAAATACGACATTCTCAGTTACCTTCAATATAGAAATGACTTAGGAATTTTTTTTAGAGGAGAATTCCAAGCCGTTGGCCAAATGTACTTCGCAGCAGATAACACTGTGTATAGCGATCCATATTATGTATTAAATGCAAGAGTTGGTTATGAAAAAGAAAATCTCTCTGCCTACCTCTATGCAAACAATCTCAATGATCGATACTATTTCACCTCATACATAGACGGAACATTCCAAGCAGTTCCTGGTGCACCAAAAACATATGGATTTGTATTAACCTATAAAATCTAAATTCGCGGAGAACAATATGAAAACAAAAATCAAAATTCTATTTCTATCTTTTTTCATTGGATTAAACACTTTCCAATGCGAACTTTTTGACCCAAAATCAAAAATAACAAACAATGAATTGGTGGAAATTGTAACATTGCAACAGTTAAATGCAAATAGCATGAGTGAAGGTCAAAAACTCGGTCTAACGATTGCTTATAGCCATAGATTTAGTATAAAAAATGGCCCCCAATTATTTTGTCGCGAATACTCCACCGCTTACCTAGAAAAAAAAGCAGAGTGGGAATTAAATATTGAGCAAACATATGCTACGATTGGAAATGCCATTGGAATTGATATAGTGGTAGAACGTATCAATGGACCTTGCGCCATCAATAATAAAATTAGCGCATGCCATTATGATGGAGTAGATGGTATCAATGATTTAATTCCTTATGCTTACTCTACAGAAGGTGAACACAAATATTTGATCCCTGCTTACATTTATTATGGCATCAACAATCTAAAAAATGCAAAAGAAGCATGTGAAGGTTATAACGGAACTTATGTTTGTTATGATCCAACAAAGTGTTGGCAATAATCGATCAATTTGCTAGTTACAAAAAACCCAATTTTAGGATTGGGTTCTTTGTTTTAGAACTTTTCTTTTGTTTTTACGCTTCTCATAAAAAATCAGTATCCCACTCACAGATAAAATTGCCGGTGTTAAACCACAAAGTATCCAGATCACTTTACTAAAATGATTTGCAAAGGTTCCAAAATGGAGAGGTCGGAAAGAATCTAAAAATTGATTTAGATTGGATTCTTTTGAAATGTCGACAATACGAAGAATTTTCCTAGTCCTTGTATCAAATTGTAGATAAGATCCATATCGACTTTCCCATCCAGATGAATCATGTCGATTTCCATAAAAGCCAATTGGTTCATTTTGGTCATGATGTGGGAAGGAAATGTATCCCAAATGAAAGTTTGGAATTTGTCTAATCGATTCATCAATCAATTCATCAATGGAACTTCGATTGTTCCAAAGGTGATGGATAATGATCTCTTCAGGTTCATTCCGAATGATTGTATCGCGTATACTCCACCAACCGCCAGTGATTGCCAAAATTAAATGGAACCAAACAGCATTAATTCCAACAAATTTGTGTAAGTCGGAAAATAAGATTTGGAGACTCTCTCGTAAACGTAGCCGAAACAAAGAAATCCAGAATCGTTTGTATAATTTTAAGCCAGTGAATACGAGTAATAAATATACGATGGCAAAACATCCAGTGATGAAGTATCCAATTCCACCCATAAATAAGCTGTAATGTAATACCAAGAGGAATCCATAAAAACTATCACTCCTATCTTCTTTCAACGAACCAATGATCTTTCCATTGTAAGGGTTCAGTAAATACACAGTTTCCTTACTGGGTGTGTTTGTATCATGAAACCATATTTGGTCGGATTGGTCTAAAAGATCGGAAACCAACCAACCAGCAATACTCCCTTCCGGTAGTTGCTGAACAACTCCTCGGTACAAACCATCAAATGGAAGTCGATTCACTTGCAATGGAATTTGGATGGGTGTGAGGATTGACTGAATCTCTTTCCCATAAACAAGTAAGGAACCCGTAATCCCTAACACGAATAAAAAACTAGATCCAAAAATTCCGAGAACCAAATGGAGTTGGTACCAACGTTTTGCCTTCAATTGTGTTTCCTATTTTCTGATATCTCCAATTATTTGAGAATAGGTCTCATTATCAAGTATCTTCTTGCCAGCGAATTTTGATCATTTCACTTTTTTAACAAACCATAAAAATACACTTTCTGATCTAGGATGAGACAAACAGCTTACACATAATTATGTGGAAACAAAAGGATTTTGCCTTCAATCGGAACGAAATTGCAGGAGCTTTTGGAGATATTGGAACAGATTTTCCGATTCTGATCGCGATAATCTTAGCGGCGGGTCTTCATGCTCCCAGTGTTTTTATCATATTTGGTTGTATGCAAATACTAACAGGCATTATCTATAAAAGACCAATGCCCGTGCAACCACTGAAAGCAATGGCAACCATTGTGATAACAGGAAAAATTGCAGGTCCTATCGTGTTAGGTGGAGGACTTAGCATTGGAATCCTAATGTTGTTTTTTTCAACAACGGGAATACTGGAAAAAATTGCGAAACTTGTTCCCAAGTCAGTTGTCAGAGGGTTACAACTTGGTTTAGGGATTAGTTTGAGTATGCTTGCTTTTAAGGAATATATCCCTTCAGATAGTACCAAAGGTTATATCCTATCGGCAATATCGTTTTTGTTTATCATTCTACTAATCGATAACCGAAAGATTCCTGCTTCCTTAATTGTTATCTTTTTTGGTTTTGTGTATTCTTTATTTTTTCATTTTGAAACATACTCAAAATTTTCAAATTTTGAAACAAATCTACCAAAAATATACGTACCAAATCTTGAAATGATTTTAAAAGGGTTTATATTACTAACGCTTCCTCAAATTCCTTTGTCTATTGGAAATTCTATTCTTGCCACAAAACAAATATCAGATGATTTATTTCCAAACAGAAAACCAATTTCAATTAAACAGATTGGATTGTCTTATTCTATAATGAATTTGATCTCACCATTTTTTAGTGGGATACCCTGTTGTCATGGTGCAGGCGGAATGGTCGGTCACTATACCTTTGGAGGTAGAACAGGTGTTTCTGTTTTATTGTATGGTATGTTTTATCTCTTATCTGGATTGTTTATAGGGAATGGATTAGATATTTTGATAAAGGCATTTCCATTACCTATCTTAGGTACATTACTTTTTTTTGAAGCTTTATCACTCATTTTATTAACCAAAGATTCATTTCAAAATAGCAAAGAATTTATCATTGTGATTATGACAGGTTTACTTGCAAGTGGATTACCCTATGGATTTCTGATTGCTATGATTGTCGGAACGAGTATCCACTATGCATCCATTGGATTTAAAACTTTTACTTCCATTGGTGGCGGAAATAAAAATTTAGATCCAATCAAAGAAACGATTAAATGAAATTTTTATTAGAAAATCATTTTGAAATCAGGTTTTTTATGATCTGATTCACTTCAGGTCTGCAACTTCCACAACCAGTCCCTGCTCCAGTTTTTTCCATCACTTCTGTCAAATTTTTGGCGCCACAAAGAATTTCATCCTCGATATTACCTTTTCCAACACCATTACAGGAGCAAACCAAAGCACCTTTCGGCGGTTTGGCGGATGAAATGCTAGATAAAAGTTGGTTTCGTTTCTCTCCTAACTCTAAACCTGAAGCGATCAGATTTTTATATTCTACAAATTCCGATTTATCTCCAACAAGAATGGCGCCAACTAGTTTGTCACCTTTTACGATACATTTTTTGTATTTATGCTTTTTTCGATCGAGGAAAACGATTTCTTCATATTCATCTGTCAAATTCTCAAATTGAATGCCTGGTAAACGGAGGGAAACAAGTTCTAAACCTGGAATTTTTAATAAATTCGAATGTAAAGATCCAGAATATGTTTGGAACTGGTAACCATAAATGTGGTTTGCTGCTACTTTTGCCTGTTCTTCGGCGGCAAGCACAGTTCCATAAACACCTGATGTATGTTCGGCGACTTCACCAATTGCATAAATATCAGAATCTGATGTTTGTAAAAATTCGTTTACTTTGATACCTTCTCCAATGTCGATACCCATCTCTTTTGCTAAAACCAAATTTGGACTTGTTCCCATTGCATAAACAATTCCATCAGGATAAAGTTTTTTACCATCTTTTAATTCAACATAAGATACTCGATCGTATCCATGAACTTTTTTGATTTCTGAATTGAATATAACTTCTATTCCACGGCTCTCAATTTCCTCTTTCAAAATCTCACAAGCAACGGCATCCAGTTGTTTGGACATCAATCGATTTGTTCTGACTAGAACTGACACTTTGACACCTAGTGACTTAAGCGCAGAAGCAAGTTCTAATCCAAGTAATCCACCCCCAACAATTAAGGCGTATGAATCAGGGACAAAAAAACCTTTGATTTTATCAGCATCCGTTTTTGCTCTTAAACTAAACACACCCACCATTGATTGGGAAATCGATTTTGGAATTTGAGGACTACTTCCTGTTGCGATGATGAGTTTGTTATAGGAATGAACATTTCCCAATGAATCCTTAACAATTTTAGCTTCTGGTAAAATTTCTGTTACAGTGGTTGAAGTATGTAACTCAATCTCCCAATTTTCTACTTCTTCTACACTAACACTTGCCAACTCTATAAATTCTTTTTCACCGCTGATAAAGTCTGGTAATAAAATTCGATTGTATAGTGGATTTTCTTCCTTACATAAAACAGTGATTTCATCATCTGGGCAAAGCTCTTTGTAATGTTTGATAAAGGCGGAGGTACTATTGCCACCGCCAATGATCAGAATTTTTTCTCTTTCTTTTGCATATGGAATTACCTTCACTGCTGAAATCTTGAACCCAGGTTGTTTAGAAAAAGGGTCATACTCTTTGTTCGTTAAATTATTAGCTCTGAAGGCATCATTTTTATTTTTTTTCCCCCAATGCATCGGTAAAAATACAGTTCCTTTTTTGATGGAATCTGTGAGTTTCGCTTTCACACGAACACTTCCTCTATCATTCAGAACTTCAACAATACCACCATCAATCACACCTACAACATTTGCATCTATTGGATGGATTTCAAGGTAAGGCTCTGATTTGTGTTCCATGAGTTTTCGCACTTTTCCTGTTCGAGTCATGGTATGCCACTGGTCTCTGATTCTACCTGTAGTGAGGATCAAAGGATATGCTTCGGATGTTTTTTCTGATGTATCTTCTGGTATGACATCAAAAATCTTAGCTTTGCCATTTGGACGATAAAAAATATGATCAGTAAATAATCGAGGAGTTCCATCTACACTATTTTTAGGGAATGGCCATTGTACTGATCTCCTTTTTTGTAATATCGAATAATCTAATCCACTAATATCAATTTTTGTTCCTTTCGTTAGTGCACAATGTTCTAAAAATACATCTTCTTCTGATTTGTATGAGAAAAAAGAACCAAAACCCATTCTGGTTGCAAACTTTTGGATGATCCAAGTATCAGCCATCGCTTCCCCTGGAGGTTCCATAATTTTAGATAAGTAAGTCACTCTGCGATCTGAGTTTGTCATTGTACCTTGTTTTTCAGCCCATCCTGCTGCTGGTAATACATAATCAGCATAGGGGATTGCTGCAGAACTCATGGAAATATCCTGTACAATTACAAGTTCTGACTCACGTAACCCTTGTTCTACCATCCTTGCATCTGGCAAACTCGTAGTGGGATTCGTACATATGATCCAAATTGCTTTCATTTTTCCAGATTTTAGATTTTCAAACATTTCAACCGCAGTATACCCTGGTTTACTCAGTATTGTATCTTCAGTAATGTTCCAAAATCTTTCTACTTCCTTGCGATGATTTGGATTACTCAGGTCACGGTGCGCAGGCAATAAATTACAAAGCCCACCAACTTCCCTTCCACCCATTGCATTTGGTTGGCCAGTCAAAGAAAAAGGTCCAGATCCTGGTTTTCCAATTTTGCCTGTAATAAGAGATAAATTGAGCAACGCTAAATTTTTATTCACACCAATCACACTTTGGTTCAATCCCATTGCCCATAATGACAAAAATCCTTTTGCCTCATGGATGTATTTGGCTGCTAACTCGATCTCATATAAAGGAATACCACAGATATTGGCAGCTTCCTGTAAATCAAACGTCCTCAGAAAGACATTTAACCCTTCAAAACCTTCTGTATGAGATTCGATAAACTCGTTATCGATCCAATTGTGATCGATTAAAATTTTGGCAATTGCATGGAAGAGATAAATGTCAGTTCCAGGATGGATTTGTAAATGTAAATCTGCATCCTCGCATGTATCTGTTTTTCTTGGATCTACAACAATGAGTTTTGTATTGGGAAAATTCTTCTTTTGTGCTTCTATCCTTCTAAATAAAATAGGATGGCACCAAGCTGGATTTGCACCCGCAATGAGGAAACAATCTGCAAGTTCAATGTCCTCGTAAGAAACGGGAACACTATCTTCACCTAACGCCATCTTGTATCCCACAACAGCTGAACTCATACAGAGTCTAGAGTTGGTATCGATGTTATTACTTCCGATAAAACCTTTGATTAATTTATTGATAATATAATATTCTTCTGTTAATAATTGACCTGATACATAAAATCCAACAGAATCTGGACCATGTGTTCTGATAATTTGTTTAAACCTATCACTAATTCCATCAAGAGCCTCATCCCACGAAATTCTTGAAAGATCCGAAGTTCTATTTACCCTTTGCATCGGAAACAAAATCCGGTCGCTTCGATCCATCACAGTATAGTGTAGGTTTCTCCCTTTCGAGCAAAGTAAACCCAAATTGGCTGGGTGGTCTTTGTCCCCTTCGATTCGAATTTCATTTTTTTCTAATTTTTCGACAAGGACACCACAACCAACACCACAATAAGAACACGTAGAAGGATAGGTTTCTGTAGTTTGCACAAAAGAAAGTCAGCAATATTTATGCCAAATGCGTAAAATTTCATAAAAATGCTTATTTGCAGGAGAAGAATCCTATAATCACAAAAAGAACCAAGCAATTGTCCCAGACCTTTCAGAGACAATTGTTCATTTTGTACGTATTATATACATTTTGCTACTAGTTTCACAAAACGAAACAACTCCAAATCCGAACCACTCGAAAAAATTGTTTAACAAAGCTGATTCTTTTTCTCCTTTTTATAAAGGATTTTGAATATTCTAACAATTATTGGACATTTTGTACAAATATCCTACGGATCTTTTCTAAATAAGACCTTTTTTTAAACTAGATGCCTTTCATAGGTACACTTCGTGCATAAAACAATAGAAAGTTATCACGACTGGTAACTTTAGTTTCGATTTCTGGGTTAGGTAAAGTCATGATCAAGCGGAAGTTAGTTGTTATTGGAAATGGTATGGTGGGTCACAGGTTCTGTGAAAAACTCGTAGAATACGGTGGGACTGACAAATTTGAAATCACGGTCCTCGGTGAAGAACCAAGACGCGCTTATGACCGCGTACATCTTTCGGAATACTTTGCCAATCGCTCTGCTGATTCATTATACCTTTCTTCCCCCGATTGGTATCGAAGTAACGGAATCAAATTATTATTATCAGAACCTGCTGTATCGTTAGATACTGTACGGAGAAAACTAGTCACAAGTTTAGGTACAGAATTAGAATTTGATGAATTGATTTTTGCAACAGGTTCATCTCCTTTTATCCCACCTCTTGAAGGTTTAGACAAAGAAGGAGTTTTTGTATACAGAACCATTGAAGATTTAGAAGAAACATTAGAATATAGTAAAAAAATAAAAAAGGCAGCAGTGCTTGGTGGAGGTTTACTTGGATTAGAAGCAGCGAAGGCACTTGTTGATTTAGGGAAAGAAACCCATGTCATTGAATTTGCACCGAGACTGATGCCTCGCCAATTGGACGATGGTGGAGCTGCCATCTTAAAATCAAAAATTGAAGAAATTGGTGTTGAAATCCATTTAAACAAACAAACAGAAAGAGTTTTAGGTGAGAAAAAAATAGAAGGTTTTGCCTTTAAAGACGGTGGGACCTTAGATTTCGATTTATTAATTGTATCAGCGGGGATTCGCCCAAGAGATGAATTGGCAAAAGAAGCAGGTATCTCCGTTGGTGAACGTGGTGGTATCATTGTTGATGATGGCATGGGAACCAATGTTTATGGAATTTATGCTATTGGTGAAGTAGCACTCCACAGAAATTTTATTTACGGTCTTGTAGCTCCCGGTTACGAGATGGCAGAAACATTAGCGTTTAATCTTTGTAGCCCAGGGAATAAACCAAAGGTATATTCTGGATCTGATCTATCCACTAAGCTAAAGTTAATTGGTGTAGAGGTCGCCTCTTTTGGAGATGCACTAGGACAAAATGAACATATACCTATCGTTTTTAAAAATCCAAGAAGTGGAGTTTATAAAAAACTTGTCATATCTCCAGATGGAAAGTATTTACTCGGTGGAATCCTTGTTGGGGATGCAAAGGCTTATGGTAATCTATTGTCTTTTTACCTCAACAAAATGGAATTACCAGAGGAACCAGAAACATTAATTGTTGGGTCTGTTTCTTCTGAAAATCTTTTTGGAGCAGATACTCTTCCAGATGAAGCAAAAATTTGTTCCTGCAATAATGTTTCTAAAGGCGATATCTTAACAGCCATCCGAGAGAAGGAATGTTCTGATATCACAAGTCTTAAAAATTGTTCAAAGGCAGGGAGTGGATGTGGTGGGTGTTTACCTCAAGTTAATTCTATACTCAAAGCAGAACTAAAAACACAGGGGAAAGTGGTCACTGAACACCTTTGCGAACACTTTAAATTTTCAAGAAAAGAACTTTACCAAGTAATCAAAGTTAAATCATTAAAAACGTTTCCAGATGTGATCAAAGAAATAGGGAAAGGAAATGGTTGTGAGATTTGTAAACCTGCAGTTGCTTCCATCATTGCAAGTATTTGGAATGAACCAATTTTAAAACATAGAGAAATCCAAGACACAAACGATAAGTATTTAGCCAACATCCAAAGAGGAGGCACATATTCAGTAGTGCCAAGGATTCCAGGCGGAGAAATCACTCCGGATAAACTCATTGTCATCGGTGATGTAGCAAAAAAGTACAATCTGTACTGTAAAATCACAGGTGGACAACGCATTGATTTGTTAGGTGCTAGGATTGACCAACTTCCATCTATCTGGAAGGATTTGGTGGAACATGGTTTCGAAAGTGGACATGCTTACGGAAAATCAATGCGAACAGTCAAAAGTTGTGTTGGTTCTACTTGGTGTCGATTCGGTGTACAGGACAGTACCTCATTTGCCATCAAACTAGAGGAACGTTATAAAGGAATACGTGCTCCTCATAAATTAAAGTGTGGTGTATCTGGTTGTATTCGTGAATGCGCAGAAGCTCGTGGTAAGGATTTTGGTATCATCGCAACCGAAAGAGGATGGAATTTATACATCGGTGGAAATGGTGGCGTCAATCCAAAACATGCGATTCTTTTCGCTGAAGATTTGGATGAAGATACATGCATCAAGTATATTGATCGTTATATGATGTTTTATATCAGAACAGCTGATAAATTGATGAGAACTTCTACATGGCTTGAGCAATTAGAAGGTGGAATTGAGTATTTGAAAGATGTTGTGATCAATGATCGCCTTGGAATCAATTCACAGTTAGATGAAGAAATGAAACATCTAGTAAATACTTATCATTGTGAATGGAAAGATGTTGTCGAAGATCCTGAAAAACAAAAAAAATTCAAACACTTTGTCAATAGTAACGAAACAGATCCTAACATTCAATTCACAGAGGAACGTGGTCAAATTAGGCCAGTGGATTGGGTTGAAAAAGACCTAGTTAAAACATAAAGGAGATATGATCATGTTATCGAATCAAAATACAAAAGAAAAAGTATTGATTGGCCCAGTTTCAGACTTTGAAAAAGAGGGTGGTGTTAGTGCAAAAATCGGAAACAAACAAATTGCCATTTTTTACTTTGAGTCTAGAAATGAATGGTATGCATGTGATAACGCATGCCCTCACACAGGTGATATGGTTTTATCTCGAGGTTTACTTGGAGATAATAATGGGGAACCAAAAGTAGTTTGTCCACTTCATAAACGAAACTTTTCACTTCAATCAGGTGAGTGTTTGAATGACGATAACCTAAAAGTAAATTTATATACTGTCACCGTAGAAAATGGTTCTGTTTATTTAGAAATTGAATCAAACTTACTTCGTCAACTAGGTGTCTCACCATGAATGCCATTTTTACAAATGAAAAACGAGGGAAAGTATTCCTTGTGGGCGCAGGACCTGGAGACCCTGAGTTACTCACCATCAAAGCATTAAAAATACTGAGAAAAGCAGATATTGTTTTTTATGATGATTTAGTTTCTCCTCGGATCCTAGGAGTGTGTAGGAAAAGGATTCAAATGGTATATGTAGGGAAACGATTGGGAATTCATAGTTGTCTACAAGATGAAATCAATCAAAAACTCATCCAAGCAACACATGAGCATCATACAGTAGTTAGATTAAAAGGTGGAGATCCTTCAATTTTTGGTAGAGTCGGCGAAGAAGTTTTATCCCTTCTCCGAGACGGAATCCAATGTGAAATTGTTGCAGGAATCACAACAGCTTCGGGTGTTGCCGCTTCACTTGGCTCTCCATTAACACATAGAGATTATGCAAGGGAAATATTATTTTTATCAGGCCACAAAAAAGACGGCGTAAACTCTGATTCTTTTCAGAACTTAAATTGTATCGGAAAAACCATTATCATTTATATGGGTTTAAATTCGCTTGGACCGATAGTTTCCGAACTTATCAATTCAGGGAATTCAAAAGATACAAAAATGGCTGTGATTCAAAACGCCACCTTAGAATCGGAACGTGTTTTTACAGGGAATCTGGAAACAATTGAGTCCATTGTAGAAGAAAACAAAGTCAAGTCACCTGCAATCATCGTCATTGGCGAGATTGTTCGATTTTATGAAGAAATAAAATCATTAAAAAATGGCTGTGCTTCCATTCTATCTCCAATATAAGGGATAGGAATGAATGATATCACGGGAAAAAGAACCACTCTCCGGTATGCAGAAGCGGAAGGTTTTGTCTACTGCCAAAAAGAAACCATAGAAAGGATCAAATCAAATACTTTACCAAAAGGTGATTTGTTTGAAGTGGCAAAAGCAGCGGCCCTGTTAGGTGCAAAAAAAACATCCGACCTTATTCCGCATTGCCATCCAGTTCCCATTGATTCCTTTTCGATTCAATTTGAAATCATGGAAGACAAAAATGCCGTTCGTATCACTACCCAAGCAAAATCCATAGGAAAAACAGGAATCGAAATGGAAGCATTAACAGGTGTGACTGTAGCTACACTTGTCATTTATGATCTTTTAAAACCAATTGATAAATCATTGGAAATTTCAAATGTTCGGCTCTTAGAGAAAAAAGGTGGAAAAACAGATAAACAAATAACAAAGTTTGCAGAAGGATCAACTGCAAAAATATTGGTTTGTTCGGACTCATGTTTTGATGGCAAAAAAGAAGATGGATCAGGCAAAATCATCGCCGAACTTCTAACCAACGAAAGTGTTCAAGTTTTAGAAATCAAAATTGTACCCGATGAACCTAAAGAAATTGAACAAACTATACTTACTTGGACAAAAGAAAAAATAGACTTTATCATAACAACTGGTGGAACAGGTCTTGGCCCAAGAGATAACACAACAGATACCATCAAACCGTTGTTTGATAAAGAAATTCCAGGTATTGCTGAAACCATGAGATCCTTCGGTCAAGATAGAACTCCATTTGCGATGTTATCAAGGTCAGTTGCAGGTAGTATTGGAAAAACGATAATCATTGTTGTACCTGGGAGTAGTAACGGAGCACGAGAGAGTTTAACTGCGATTTTACCAGCTGTTTTCCATGCAAAAAAAATGATGAGGGGTGAAGGTCATTGATCTCCTATTCGGAAGCGATCGATTTAATACTCCATGAATCAAAATCATATGGTTCAGAACTTATCCCGCTCAACTATGCATTAGGTAGAGTTCTGTCTGAAGAAATTTTTGCAGATCGAGATTACCCACCATTTCATCGTTCTGCGATGGATGGATTTGCAATTTCTTACAATGAATATTTGAAAGGGAAACAATTTCAGTATGAAAGAGAACTTCATGCAGGTTTTACCCTTACGAAACTTCCAAATGAGTCTGTGATTCGTATCATGACAGGGGCACCGGTCCCAGAAGGATTCGATGTCGTAATCAAAATTGAAGATGCCATACTTTCAGAAAAGAATGGAATTCGATATGTCTCCTTTCCTATGGAGCAAGTATTACAATGGCAAAATATCGCAAAACAAGGTGAAGATGCAAATAAAGGAGATTCACTGCTACCGATAGGAACTCAACTTCGTCTTTCTGAAATTTCATTACTCGCTAGCTTAGGTAAGTCTACAGTTTCTGTGTTTTCATTCCCTAAGGTACGTATCATTTCAACAGGGAATGAAGTTATTCCAATCCATGAAAATCCTCTTCCACATCAAATCCGCGATTCAAATTCTGTAACGATTTCTACCTCACTATTAAAATTTGGAATTATACCCGATCAAATTACACATGTACCAGATGATCAAATACAAATGGAAAATATCGTAAAACATGGATTAGACTGCGATATATTGATTTTATCTGGTGGTGTATCGATGGGAGAAAAAGATTTGGTTCCCAATATACTTTCAAAGTTAGGAGTAAAGAAAATCTTTCATAAAACAGCCATTAAACCAGGAAAACCAATTTGGTTTGGTAAAAAAGAAAATACGATTGTTTTTGGGCTTCCTGGAAATCCCTTTAGCGTACAAACATGTTTCCGAATCTTTATCGATCCGTATTTAAGATCCTCCCTTTCTTTAAAACGTGAATCTAGTTTGAAATTGCCAATCCTCGGTTCGAAAAAGAAAAAACATGACCTAACAGAGTTTTTCCCAGTTCAATTGGTCACTAAAGAAAAAACATATTTGGTTTCAATTCCCTTTAATGGAAGTGGAGATATCAAAGCTGGTAGATACTCAGATGGACTTGGTATCTTTCCAAGTGAATCCAAACAATTGGATTCCGAACAAGTGATCGAGTTTTTACCTTGGTAAAATAATTTTCATCAATTTGTACGTTCCGTACACATATATTTCGTATTTTATACAATTCTTATTTTCTTAAGGGAATCAGCATTTTTTACAATCGAATTGATTGAAAAACAGCTGTTTTTAGGCCTTCTACGAGCTAAAAAACGACAAGGACAAATGGTACGCTTTTTGCATCTTAATTTTGCATAAGGAGAATCATTCCCGTGACGATTACACCTCATGCGAAAGCAACAAAGATCGATTTATTCAGTTTCAAAACTCCCCAAATGAGGACATTCCACCTCACTTGGATTGCATTTTTTCTGTGTTTTTTTGGATGGTTTGGTATTGCTCCACTCATGGTTTATGTAAGAGAAGAACTTTCTCTAACAAAAGCACAAATCGGAAATATCATCATTGCATCAGTAGCGATAACAATATTTATGCGACTTCTGATTGGTTGGTTATGTGATAAAATTGGACCAAGGATAGCGTATACCTTCTTGTTGATTCTCGGATCAATTCCAGTTATGTGTATTGGACTTGCTGATAATTATTTATCATTTTTACTTTTACGTTTGGCTATCGGAGCAATTGGAGCTTCATTTGTAATCACTCAGTACCATACATCTGTTATGTTTGCACCGAACATCATTGGTACAGCCAACGCAACAACAGCTGGTTGGGGCAATTTAGGCGGTGGAGTGACTCAGATGGTAATGCCTATTATATTTGGATTCTTTGTCGCATTTGGTTTCACAACTGGTGTCTCATGGAGACTTGCCATGGTAGTTCCAGGAATTGCTTTATTTTTAATGGGTATAATTTACTACTTTGGAACCCAAGATACACCAGGTGGAAATTTTAAAGACATTAAAGAAACGTACCCTACATTCCAAGGTGGTAAAAAGAATACACTATCTAACTTTCTTTTGGTGATAAAAGACTCCAGAGTATGGTTATTATTTTTAGCATATGGAGCATGTTTCGGAATTGAACTAACAATCAATAACATTGCTGCACTTTATTACGTAGACCAGTTCAAGTTAACGCCAGCAACCGCAGGTCTTATTGCTGGACTTTTTGGTTTGATGAATCTCTTTGCACGGACATTAGGTGGTGTTTTTGGAGATAAATTCGGAATCATTTGGGGGTTACGTGGGCGAGTGATCTGGTTATCTGCAGCTCTTGCTGGTGAAGGAATTTGTTTGATCTTGTTTTCGCAAATGACATCACTTATCCTTGCAATCTCATCAATGATTGTATTTAGTTTGTTTGTGCAAATGTCAGAAGGTGCAACTTTTTCTGTAGTTCCTTTTGTTAACAAAAAAGCAATCGGTGCTGTATCTGGTATTGTTGGAGCTGGAGGCAACGCTGGCGCCGTTTCAGCTGGATTTTTGTTCCGCGGTGAGGTGACTTATCAAAATGCACTCTTAATCATAGGAGTGATCGTAACAGTTTCTGCTTTCTTTGCATTATTAGTTCGATTCTCAATGGAAGAAGAGAATGAAGTTGGCGAAGAAATGAAACAAATCATACCTCAAAGCGAGAAAAAAGCAGAATTGGCGACCGCAAACTAATCTCAAAAGCGAATCCAATTTTTGTTTGAGAGACAATTTTAAACTTGTCTCTCAAAAATTTCTTTTCTAAACTTCTTGTCTTAGGAGAGAAAAATGGATCAAACACATTATCGTTCATGTAATTTATGTGAGGCCATGTGTGGACTCCAAATCGAAGTCAAAAATGGGACCATTCAAAATTTTAAGGGAGACATCCTCGATCAGTTCAGCAGAGGTCATATTTGTCCAAAAGGTCCAGAACTAAAAAGTTTATACGAAGATCCAGATCGAATCAAATTTCCAATCAAAAGAACGAATTCAGGTTGGGAAAAAGTTTCTTGGGTGGAAGCACTCTCCGATATCGCAAAACAAATTGTAGATTTACAAACTAAGTATGGGAATGACGTTGTTGCCATCTATAATGGAAATCCAAATGTTCATAATTATGGGTCGATGTTATATGGGCAAAGATTTACAAGCCGGATCAAAACTAAAAATAATTTCTCGGCAACTTCCGTAGACCAACTACCCCACCAACTTCTTTCTTATTTGATGTTCGGTCACCAATTACTCGTCCCAATCCCAGACATTGATCGCACTACGTACTTTCTTATATTGGGTGGGAATCCATTTGCATCTAATGGTAGTTTAATGACCGTTCCAGATGTTAAAAAAAGATTAAAAGCGATCCAAGACAGAGGTGGGAAGTATGTAGTAATTGATCCAAGAAAAACAGAAACAGCGGAACATGCAAACGAACATATTTTTATCAAACCAGGAACCGATGTTTTTTTCTTACTCTCACTTTTAAATGTAATATTTGAAAAAAAACGAAACAAACCAAACTCATTGGTAAATGAAGAAGATTTAAATTCAATTCAAAGATTAACTAACGAATTCCATCCGACTGTTGTTTCAAAAATCACTGGGATTCCGATGGATACAATTGAACGCATTGCCATGGAATTTGTGAATGCTCCATCTGCTGTTTGTTATGGAAGAGTTGGTGTATCTACACAAGAATTTGGAGCTTTGTGCCAATGGCTTATCAATGTGATCAATATTGTCACAGGAAATTTAGACAAAGAAGGTGGTGCCATGTTCACTTTACCTGCCGTTGATTTGGTAGGAGAAGGTTCTACAATGAGATCATCACCTGGAAGTTTTAATACATATCAATCTCGAGTGAGAAAACTACCAGAATTCAATGATGAATTGCCTGTCTCTGCATTAGCGGAAGAAATCTTAACTGACGGCGAAGGACAAATTCGAGTTTTAGCAACATCTGCCGGGAATCCTGTTTTATCCACACCAAACGGATCCAAACTTGAAAAAGCTTTATCTCAACTAGATCTAATGATTAGTTTTGATTTTTATCTAAATGAAACAACAAAACATGCCCATTATATTTTGCCACCAACTTCAACTTTAGAACATGATCATTACGATTTAATATTCAATGTATTTGCTGTCAGAAATACATCTCGTTATAACCAACCTTTATTCCAACCTGAAGAAGGAATGTTACATGATTGGGAAATTTTTTCAGATTTAACAAAACGAATTGAATTAGTACGATCTGGCAAGGAATTACCAAGTGAGTTGATAAGAACAAAACTAACACCCGCTAGTATCATCGACCATGCTTTAAAATCAGGACCTTATGGAAGCAAACATAATACTGAAATTCAGATGAGTTTGGAACTGCTAAAAAATAGTCCTCATGGAATCGACTTAGGTCCACTCAAAAAATCATTTCCAGAGAGACTTTACACTAAAGATAAAAAAATCCAACTGTTTCCTACTTTGTTACAGAATGATATTCCTAGATTAAAAACAAAATTCAATGAACACTTGAATAGTGGTCATTCAAATTTTCCATATCTATTAATAGGAAGAAGGCATTTACGTAATAATAATTCATGGATGCATAATTTACCCAAACTTATGACAGGTAAACCAAGGTGTACGATGATGGTTCATCCTGATGATGCAAGTTTATTGGGAATCTCAAATCATGAAGAAGTAATCGTTGAATCAAAAGTTGGAAAATTACGAATACCAGTTGAAATCACAGATGAGTTAATGAAAGGAGTTGTGAGTATCCCACATGGTTTTGGACACAATCGAAGTGGCACAAATCAAAAGGTTGCAACTCAATTTTCCGGTGTTAGTATCAATGACCTAACAGATGATCAGTCGATTGATGAATTTTCAGGAAATGCTGCGTTTAGTGGGATTCAGGTAAAAATTTTAAAAATTTCAGACTAGAATATCTTATTATCATTCAAATATTGAAAAAATACTTTACGACCACCTAACAAAGAGTATTTACTCTTAAAATTGGATAGATAAGTAAGTGCTTTGTTGGAACGAAACCCTGTTTCACAGACACAAACAATCGATTGATCATAATCCAAATCTGGTAATTTCCCTTTTTCTAATTCAGAAAGGGGAAAACAAAATGTATCAGGTATGGGAGATTGAATGGTCTCTTCTTTTTCTCTTACATCGAGTAATGTAACAGAAGTATTTAACTTCAGTTTCAAAAAACCTTCCACATCTATTTCTTGTGTCATGCTTTTGTTTAGGATTTGTTTATGATGACTGCCACAAGCTTTACAATCTGGATTTTTTTCCACCTTTGATTGGTAAAAAGAAAGTGGATTCCATTCTAAAAAATAAACAGAATCGAGGTCAATTTGATTCGGATTTAACAAATACTGCAATGTCAAAGAAGCTTGGTAGGTTCCGGCTAATGTTGCTTGTATTCCCAAAACACCTCCTTCATTACAACTCAGAGTATCCCCTTCATTTAAATCTGGAAACAAACAACGATAACATGGTTTCCCATCTCCAGAAAAAATTGCAAACTGAGCACTTGATTTAAAAACAGATGCAGTAACAAGAGGGATCTTTTTTGTTAAACAAATATCGTTGATTGTATACTTTGATAGGATGGTATCTGTACAATCCAAAACTACATCCCAATTTTCCAAAAAATCAACGTTAGTGTTCAAACTCAAAAATTCTGAAAATATCTCTATTTGTATCCAAGGAACATGATTTTTAATTACTTCCGCTGCTACCTCTACTTTTTTTCGGCCAATATCTTTCCATGTAAACAATGTTTGTCGGTGCAAATTTGAGACATCAACAACATCAAAATCCATTAGACCAATTCGACCAATCCCAGACAAAGCAAGTTGCAACGCAGAAGGACATCCTAAACCGCCAACTCCAATGATCAGGACTGAAGCTTCATTCCATTTTTTTTGACCTTCTAATCCAATTTCAGGCACTAAAGTTTGTCGCTGGAAATATTTTTCTTTATCTGTAGTCATAAAAATTTTGTGCTATAACAAGAGGAAACTTAAGAAATATATTTTTATCAAAATTTGGTTTGGATTTACGGAAAAAAATCAATTTTTGTTTCCAACTGATAATTCATGTATAAAATCGTTTATAACGATGTCCCTGGATACTAGAAAATTTGAAGTTTTGAGAATTAGTATCTTATCCCTTTGTAATTTTGCATGTGTATATTGTGCACCAAAAGAAAAAGAAAATCACAGTCCAAAAAAAACATACAACCAATACCTTACACCAGAACTTCTAAACACAAATCTAACACGATTACTTCCACATATCAATATTAAAGAAGTACATTTAACTGGAGGAGAGCCTACCCTCCACAAGGATCTTATCCAATTAATCCAAATTGTAAAACAACATTCCATAGAACAGATTGCTCTCACTTCAAATGGAAATTTTGACAAAGCACTTTTAGAAAAAATGAAGTCCGCAGGACTTACTAGAATGAATTTTTCATTGGATAGCATATCCCAGAAAGGTTTTGAGACTTTAAGTGATCGAAAGAATCCAGTATTCCAAATTTTAGACCAAATTGAAACAGCCCAAAAAATTGGATTCGATATCAAAATTAATTCCACTATCTTACGTGGATTCAATGAATCTGAAATTTTGGATTTATTGGAATGGGCAGGCAAACGGTCAATACCCATTCGATTTTTAGAATTTATGAAAATGGGTCCGCTCCACAAAGAACATCCATTGTATTTTTATTCAGCAGAAGAAATTCGAAACCAAATTAAAACAAGATACCAAATTAAAAATTATCCAACGCCACAAGACTCAACCGCGCAATATTTTGTAACTGGGGAAGGATATATATTTGGCATGATTGCCAATCATACAGAGCCTTTCTGTGAAGGTTGTAATCGATTACGAATGGACAGTCAGGGTAGAATTTATGGATGTCTGAGTGATGAAACTTCCTTTGAATTGCCAGACTCTAGTGATGAAATCCAAAATACATTAAACCAAGCTATGTTAACAAAAAAAACAAAATTCATTGGTTCGGAATTGTCAATGAAATATATTGGAGGTTAGATGAAGGCAGAAATATTATTTTTTGCAGCTTTAAAGGATTTTTTTACAGCGAAACAAATAACAGATATTGAGGAACATATTAATGTTTCTCAATTAAAGGAATTTTTGTGTAAACAAAATCCGAATGCATCGAAAATTATAAATGTTAGTAGGGTTTCAATCAACCAGAGAATTGCAAATGATTTTGAAGTGATTCCTAATAACGCGATCATCGCAATTTTACCTCCATCGAGTGGAGGATAATCAATCTATCGATGGAACACATAACAAATAACAAAATTGAATTAACGAATATCGTACCATTGATTCCCAGTATGGGGGGCTATGTGCTTTTTACTGGAATCGTACGTAATATCAATGAAGGTAAAATCGTAACACATTTAGAATATGAAGCATATTCAGAATTGGCAAATCAAATGATAAATTCCATATTACAAGATTGTAGAGGGAAATGGGATCTTCAATTTGCAAATTGTTTACACCGACTAGGAACCTTAATCGTTGGCGAAATTGCTGTAATCGTTTCCACTGGTTCAGTCCATCGAGACGAAGCTTACCAAGCAAACCGATATATTATTGATAGAGTGAAACATGAAGTACCTATCTGGAAAAAGGAATACTTCCAAGATGGTAGTTCCGAGTGGTCAAAGGGTTGTCTTCATGACTCAAACCACGAGTGATATTATTTTTTTACTTTTGGTTGGCGGGAAAAGTTCCAGGATGGGTGAAGATAAAGCATTTTTACCTTTTGGTAAAATATCAACTTTCATAAAAATTCTCATTAAAAAAATTTCATTTTTCAAACTTAATTTCTTTTTATCACTTCGAAAAGAACAACTGCCTCGCTATGAATCAATGGTCCCAAAAAACTGTTTCATTTTTGACCAATTTGAGAACATACAAGGACCACTATGTGGATTAATGTCTGCTCATCATTTTCTTACGTCTAATTACATTCAATACAATGCAATTTTCACATTAGCAGTGGACACTCCCTCCATAAAAATGAAATCAATCAAACGACTGATAGATAGATACCAAGAAAATCCAAATGTATCTGGTCTCTTCTATCGTACAAAAAATGGAATAGAACCATTCTGTGCAATATATAACAAATCAACATTAGAGGAATGGATTCAATCATACTACCAAAATCCTTCGATTGAATTTTCTTTACAAAAAAGAATTTTGTCTTTAGAAAAAACAACAGTCCTTATCAATTTACCAATGGAAGAAGAATTTTTTTTCCAGAATATTAATTCCAAAAAAGATTTCGAATTGTATCATCGATGAAACTACACCAAAGGAAACAATTTTGGATTTTTGACATGGATGGCACATTAACCATTGCCCAACATGATTTTTTAGCAATCAAACAAGAACTAGGCATTCCCTTAGATGTTGATATATTAACATCTCTCTCATCTCTTCCACCTAATATAAAAAAGCAAAAAAATACAGAACTAGATAAAATCGAATACAAAATTGCAAAATTGGCAAAAGCATCACATGGTTGTTTTGAGTTTTTACAAACGATTCACTCGCAAACAAAAACATTGGGTATATTAACACGAAATAATTATGTTAATTCTCTAGAAACACTTAATGCTGCAGGGATTTCCAATTTTTTCTCAGAACAAAATATTATTTGCCGAGATCGCGCCATTCCAAAGCCAAACCCAGACGGAATATTGTATCTGATGAAACAATGGAATGCAAAACCAGAAGAAACGATTATGATAGGAGACTATCTATATGATTTAGAAGCTGGCAAAAGAGCAAATGTTGAAACTATCTACATTGACCCAACAGGTTCGTTTCCTTTTCAAAAGGAAGCCAGTTATAAAGTTACGAAATTAGAAGAAATCTTGTATTTATAATTCTGTTTAGATTTTTAAGGGATTCATATTTTTGATCGGAAATCTAATTTCGAATGTTAACCCTTTTTGAGTTCCAATCAAAATTGTTCCTTGCAATTGTTTTACTAAATTTCTGACTAACATCAACCCCATCCCTTTTTCCTCCGAGTCAACATCCATTCCTATTCCATTATCTTTAACGACTAAGACAAATTCCTCTTCTAATTTCCCTAAGCTGACTTCAATGATTCCTTTATGTTCGACTTTAAATGCATGACGAAAACAATTGGAAACCAATTCATTTAAGATCAACCCAATCGGAATTGCACGATCTAGATCCATTTCCAATCCTTCTTCCACTAGTTCTCGCAATTCTATATCTACATTTTCTTTCAAATAGGTAATTTTTAAGTTACTTAAGATTAAAGTAAATATTTGATTCAAATTCACATAAAGCAAGTTTGGTGAACCATAAATAATCTTATGAACTGATGCAATAGCTTGAATTCGATTTTGTATCAGGTTTAGGGATGATGTCAACTTTGCATCTTTTTCGGATTCAATTTGTAAGGACATAAGCCCAGATATGATTTGTAAGTTATTATTCACTCTATGGTGTATTTCGGTTAGAAGTTTTGACTTTAATTTTAAGTCTGATTTAATTTGGTGTTCATGAAGAGCTCTCGTTTTTTGCTCCTTTTTGATGGAACTGATATACAGAAAAATCAAAAGTATCATTGCATACAAATCTTTAAAAAAACCTTCATACTCATCAAAATAATCAATTAACAAACCATGTTCAAAAATGTTGGATATGTTTACGTAACATGGAATCAATGCCAGCAAAATCAGAAATGTCCCTTCCCCACGGAATGATGGCCTTTTATGAAAATAAATAACAATAAAGTAAAAAGCCACCAAACAAAAGAATAGCGATAAAACATTTAACAAAACGATTAGATTCATATCAATTTTGGCTAACCAATATTTCCCTTTTTACACTGATTAAAAAACTAACCGATGATAAAAAATAAAATGAATGTTCTAAAATATTAAAAAAATCATGAAAGTAATATCGTTCAATAACCGTAAATACATTGCTAAACCAAACCAAAAGAAAAGCTAAGAATAAAAAATTATATTTCGGAATTAGTTGAAGGATCAATAGTCTTGATATAATTAAAATACCAATGCTATCAAAAATCAGATTTAGTACTTCACTTAGTTGAAACATTGGATTTACCCTAAGAAATTAATTTCCTTAGATGGGTAAATTTAGCAGAAAAACAAAAAAAGGTAAAGTGAATATTTACAAAAATCGGAACATAATTTTATCTAGTAGATGTCCGAAGGATTCATTTTTGCAAGTCGTATAACATCGGATAAAAATTTTCGATGGCTAATGATTGATTTTTGTTTTAATTCGCGGGATGGATTGAATATCCCTCTTTTGCGAAAAATTTTCAATGGATCTAAATTGATATCGGACCAAGTTCCAATTTCCAAAGTTAGGGGGAGAAAATGCCTAGAGATGGGAGAATGTATCTCTTTTATATTTGATTGGAATTGATCATACAATCGATCCCAAAGATCACCATGGGTTGTATATGTTTCACTTTGTGGTCCAAATCGATATAGGAAATGATTTAAATGATTTGTAAAATTTGAACCAATTTTTTGAAACAATTCTTCATCAGCACAAGGTTCATGTGTACTTGCGTATGGCCACCAAACATGATCCACAGTACCAAAACCAGAATGAATATCTACAACTGGGATGAATTGGTTTTCAGCTCGAAGGAAATATTCCTTAAAGTATCGATCCAAAACTCTTGACTCAGTTTGTAACACCTTACCACGATAATACGGAAAAAAATTAGAATACTTATGCCCTCCAAAAAAAAATGGAGCTTTTACCGCTTCTACCCCAGAGTTTCGCATCAAATCTACACCCTTTGGGTTCGAACGCCTTTTTAAAGCAACACCACCTGGATTTAGTATGGGAATACAAACAATTCCAACTTCACCATTTTTGATTTCATGATACAAAACAGAATTTTTACGGGCAAAAAGATCATCCAAAAAATCTAATAACACTCGAATGCCAATGGTCTCTAAACCATGAACACCAGCAATAAGACCAGAAACATTACTTTTAATGGCTTTCGGTTTTCCAATTTCCAAAACATAAATTGGGAACCTAAATCCTTCTTCCGTTTTAGAAGAAAAGCCATATTGTTTTAATCTAACAAGTTTACCACCTAACTTTACTATTTTTAGTATTCTGTTTTCATAACGATTTAATCTTTTGATACCACGTAACATGAATTTTTTGCCTCGAATCAAATCAAATGAATTGGAAAACCAAATCTATTTTGTATCTTTGATTCAACTTTTTACAAGGTCTCCATTTCTAAAATTCGAATATTACGACTACTGTTACAATTTGATTACAAATTTTCGATTCCATCGTTGTGATAGCAAAATTAAGGAAATTAAAACATTGAAATGAAATTTGGTCCGCCAAATTCTTTGATAGAGAATCAGGTTTCATCCAAATCAAATATGTCAAAAAAAAATACCAACCAAAATGGTAGCCAAAATAAACAAAAAAAATTTCGGGAGGAATATGTCCGAACGAATCATTCTACCATTAATGTCGGAGTTTGGCCGGGAAGAAAAAAAACGGTCATTTGTTTACATGGTTTGTCTGGAAATCTACATTCCATGGAGTCCTTCGCAAACTTACTTTCGAAAGCAGGTCATAAAGTAATCTCTTACGACTTAAGAGGTAGAGGTCATTCTGAAAAACCCGCTACCGGTTATGGTTTTATGAATCATATTGAAGACTTAAATCAATTGGTCCAACATTACAAATTAAAGGATTTTATACTCTTCGGACATTCCTTTGGATGTATGATTGCACTTCGTTATGCACTTAAATTCCCAAATAAAATCAGTGGTATGATACTAATGGATGGAGGTGGTCTTCTAACAGTCAAAAAGAGAATTCAAATCCTAAAGGTACTCAAACAATCATTTGATCGATTGGATGTTGTCTATAGCAGTCAAACTGATTATTTTAATTTGGTAAAAAATTCGCCTTTAGTACCAAAGTGGACAATGAAAATCCAAGATTACTTTGGAAAGGAATTACACCCAATTCAAAATGGTTATGTTTGCCATATGCCAAAATATGTTATGGAAGAAGAACTGAAAGAGATGGGTGGTGCCATTGATTTGAAAACTGTAATGTTACAATTTTTAACTCATCCAATGAAAATGGGCAAAAGAATGGTACACAATAAAAAATTGGATTTCGAATCGATTCGTACCCCTACTCTCATCATGAGAGCGACAAAAATGAACTTATTTCCTAACGATGATTTATTACCAAAAGAATCTTTTGATGAAATGATAAGAAGGATTCCCAATGCAAAAGGAATTGAAATTGAATCCAATCATTATGGAATTCTATTTGATCAGATTAAAGAAAGAGATCATTCGATTATCAACTTCATTCAAAAACTGAATTAACGAACCAAACCTCATCATCATAAAGAATTAAAGTTTGATTCGTTAAATTCAATTTCCAACTCGTAAGGAAACAACAAAGTCTTATATTTTTTCAGCCGATACTAAAGCATGAATGACTTTCCAATCCCCTTGGTTCCACAATAAAGAATATTGGGTGCGAAAATTCATCACCTTACTTTGTAAGTTTGCTTTCACAACACCAAAATTATCGACAAGGTCTATCGAATTGATTTGAACCTTCCTTTCGACACCACCTAACTTTCCATCTTTTAAGGATTGAAGGTATTTTTCCTTGTTGGATACCAAAATATCCTCCATACCACTCACACTTACATGGTCAGTAAATTGGTCATGAAATGTCTTTTCTAAGGAAGAAACATCCCTCGCATCGATATTACTGATGAAAGTTTTAAACACCTTCTCCAGACTTTCTTTTGTATTCTCATTTTGATTTGTATTCATATATCCCCCTGAAATAAAAATCCGTATTCTTCAATTGTCATTTATGTTGCTATAGCAACATAATACCCAAAAAAAAATTTAACCAACTGATTGATCATATATTTCATCAATGATTCGTTTGAAGTTATAAAAGTCCTGTTTTGTTAATTTTTTGAACATTCTACTTCTTTCCTTTTCAATTTCAGGGACCAAACGGGTATAAAGTTCGATTCCTTTTTTAGTTGGAAACACTTTATGTTTCCTTCTATCGTCAGGATCTGGAATGATTTTGATCCAAGCTTTTTTTTCCATATTCCGAAGTGCACGAGCCATAGATGGACGATCATCAAAATCTCTTCCCAAATCAGATTGGCTACAACCAGGTTGTTTGATGATCTTGACCAATACAAACCACTGTTCTGGGAATAATTCAAGCCCCTGCTCCATTGCAAGCCTCATAAACTGTTTTCTTAAAGCACGAACAGTGCGATAAATTAAGTAGGCATATGAGTTTTCTAATTCGAAATCATTTTCCATTTGTTGCTATAGCAACATTTTAACCATTCCAAAACCATGTCTAGCAAATTTTTCTACTAGTTGGAGTCTTTAGACGGTTTTTTAAAATAGAAATCGAACTTAATAACGAATATAAATTCAATCGGATGTGAATTGTTTTTACGATTTGTTTGATTGAATACAATTGAATTCGGGGAACCTGTTGACAGAACGGAACTCTTATATAAACTGAAAGTTTTTTTGCACAAAACAAGGAGAATGGTTATGAAAACCCAAAAGAAACTTTCGATTACAAATTTTGACTATATTCGGTTAAAGAATATGATTACTGAGTATTCAAAACGCAACAAAACAAATGCGAATATAGAAGATTTATTAGGAGAAATTGAAAGAGCTCAAAAAGTAGATTCGACAAAAATTCCCGCGAATGTTGTTACAATGAATTCAATTATCGAAATCCGAAACGTAAATGAACTAGATTTTGATGAATTCCAATTGGTTTTCCCTGAAGCAGCGAATTCATCTGAAAGGAAAATTTCTATTTTGGCACCTATTGCGACAGCTTGTTTAGGATATAAAGTTGGAGATATCATCCAATGGAAAGTTCCTCACGGAGTTCAACAATTCCAAATCACTGATGTCAAGTACCAACCAGAAGCGAATGGTCACTATCATCTATAATGAAAGCTGAATTTTAATTTGAAATAAAAATTGCGACTACTTCTGGTATATGGCAAACAATAACGAAGAAGGTAGTCGTAATTTATATCCAATTTTTAAAAGAAGATTCATCACCATTTGACTAAAAATTCCATGTTTTAAAAATCGATGGGCAGAGGTTAAACTAACATGAGGAAGTAAAATTGGCTTTTGGATTTTCTTAAATTTTTGACTTAGTTCTGTATCTTCGAATAAATATTGGATTGTAAGATCAGATGTCCAAAGTTCACGAGAGAAAAAAATACAATGATCCAAATATACGATCCCTTTCCATCGAACACGTATGAAATTAGAATACCATGAAATCCATCTTAAAAAAATATGCAGTCGATCAAACTGGTGTGTGAACCCTCCCCAAAAAAACGAATTCTCTTTTTTTTCACTTTTATGAATCAAAAATGCAATGGCATCATTCGTTAACAAACTTCTTGGATGATGGAATAAAATCATCTCACCATGGGAACGATGAAAACCAATATTAAGTCTTTCTGCACGAGTAAATGCCTCTTCTTGGTGAACGAGAATGATTTCGACATCCTTTCGGTTATGGAAATTTTCCAAGGATTCTTTATAGTAAGTATTCAAATTCACATCGACAGGCACAATGATACTTAACATCTAAATTCTCTTTTGATAGAATTCAAAACAATGTATTTTAGAATCAATTTTTTACCAAATAAATTGAGATGGTAGATTGTATTTCTTCAATGTTATCGGTTCTTGTATTTTTAAATTCACGCTCAGTCATTAAGGACTGTATACTTTTTTCTTCAATTGATTCTTGGATCAATACTTGACGAATCTCATCAAATCTACGTTTTACAAGACGTGTTTGGTATGATACGTCACCGGTTGTATGTTGTTTCCCAACCAAAATAATTTTATATTTTGATTCCATTTTTTGAATGTCCTTTGCAAAACCAACCAATTTCTCTTTTGAGTCTTCCAACATCTTATGATCATCAGGTGAAAACTGTATCGATAGGACTGGAGATGAATTCCCATTCACTTGCCAATAGGAAAATTTTGGACTTTGTTGTGAATTTTGTTTTTGGAGTGAGTCAATGACTAATTGATTTGGACAAATTACTTGGAGTTCTGTTGAAGAATTAATCGTTAATAAAAATCCTAAACCAGTAATTATGATATCCAAAGGTTTTGCATAATACTCAGTTTCAGATACGATTGAATCTGCGAGATTTATATTCTTTTGTTCCGTTAGTTGTTGTTGGTAAAAAGGCAAAAGGACTAACACCCGATAAGTTCTAATTTCTGAATTTTTGGCACAACCGATTGGTGGAGTGATGGGTATATTTTTCTTTTGATTCAACAAAACACCTTTCCCCGAACAAGAGTAACAAAGTGACGAAAAGAAAATGGTAAAAAAAATGAGCTTAAAATTCGGTTTAAAAAAATGCATCATCATGGGTAAAATTTGATTCCTAAACCCAGGGAAAACAAATTCAAAAGGAATGCAAATGGATTTTATGATTCCAGGATATTTAGAAAAATCCCTTATGAAGTATCCTCAGAGATTTTTAAAAAAAGAATTTAGTGTGGAAATAAATTGACTGATACACAATAATTGATCCATGCGTATTCAATTATTTATTCTCTTTTTGCCAATATTCTTCTTTTGTAAACCGGCTGATCTTTCGAATGGATGTGATCCCAAATCAAAATCCTATTTGTTAGGAAGCATCCTTCGGTTTGCCACTTCTGATATCTCTCCTTCTTGTTTACCCGCATTTTCTCCATTAGATGTCGATTATTGGGGGGTTTTTGGTGGGAGTGCCACTGTCAATTCTATGGAAATTTATGGCAATGAACTCATTTTAGGTGGTTCATTTACTGCTCTAGGTCCGAATGTTGGGTCCTCTTACCACTTGGATACAAATTCCGGAAAAATCATTTCTAATTTTGAATGTCCCTTCTTAAAACTAAACGATATAGCTAAGGCTGTTGTTTCTGACGGAAGTGGAGGCTATTATATTGCTGGCAATTTCACATATGCCAGAGGTTTTCAATTTCAAAATGTCGTACATATGTTACCAAATTGCAAATTGGATTTTAATTTTCGACCAAATCCAATTACGCCACCTAATATTTATTCAATGGCAATCTTAGGGGACAAACTCTATATAGGTGGTGTCATTTCATCTTGGGATGGAAATACGCGAAATAATTTTGTGGTACTCAATCGATATAGTGGTGCTCTAGATTCTATGGTAATGGATGTAAATTCAGCCGTAGAGAAACTTTTGGTATACAATCAAAAACTCTACATAGCAGGCCAATTTGCAACAGTAAATGGATTTGGACGTGACCGAATCGCAAGGATTGATTTACTCACTTCATCTCTAGATTCATGGGTAGCATCTAGTACACAAAATAGTACGATACGCGCTCTCGCTATTGGTTCGATTTCCGGTGCCCCTGCACTCATCGTTGGAGGTGCGTTTACTACTCCCAGAAACTATGCATTTGCATTAGATTTAAATGGAACATTATTAGCATGGAATCCAAATTTTAACGGGATTGTTGATGCAATCGCTACATCGGGATCCAAAATTTATGTCGGAGGTTCTTTCACAACAGTGAATGGAGGAACAGCAAGGAGTAACTTTGCTGTTGTTGATTCCAATACTGGAACAGAGCTAGGGCTAAATTATGGAGTAAACGGAAACGTCCACCAAGTGATTGAAAACAATGGTCAAATCTATTTGTTTGGTTCGTTTACATCTGTCTTGGGTGAAACGAGAAATTATGCTGCCAGTATTGATGCGAATACAAACATCACGAGAGAATGGAATCCCAATTTTTTCAATCAATTCTCTTATCCATCTGCGGCCGCAGCCTTTTCGTTAGATGGAAGTAGAATGATGATTCCAGGAAGTGTCAGCACCGTTAATTATGTAAACCGCTCTAACATTGCTTCCGTCTATTTAGATTCTGGTTTACCTTCCAATTGGTCACCTTCCATTGACAACGAAGTAAGTGTTCTCCATATCAAACGAAATTTTCTCTTTTTAGGCGGATCCTTTACATCCATCAGTGGACAAAGTAGACCTCGCTTAGCTGCGTTTCGATTACCAACTTATGATTTATTATCCTTCAATCCAAATGTAACCAGTGGAGTTGTCACAAATTTAATTTCTGATGAAACGAATTTTTATTTTGGTGGCACTTTCACAAATGTAAATGGATCAACTAGAAATAATGTTGCCGCGTTTTCACTCGATAGTTTTAATCTTACCAGTTGGAATCCAAATGCAAATAACCAAGTAAGTGCTTTGTTTGATTTAAATGACTCTATTTTGTTAGGTGGTCTTTTTACCAATGCTGGTGGCTCAATCTCTACTTATATCCGAGCCGTAAACAAAACTGACGGTACGGCACTCAATATTCCAACAACGTTTCCAAATGCCGATGTTTCTGGATTTGCTTCTTATAATGGAAAAATTTATGTTGGTGGTACTTTTACGACTGTTGGCGGATTTTCCAATCAAAATTTAGCAAGTTTCCAGAAAGACACTGGAGTATTTGAAACAAACCGTTTTCAATTGAATGGTGGTGCTTTTTACAATATGTTTGTAACAAACGATGGATTGATGGTTTTACATGGTGGCTTTTCCTCTATCAATTCCACAACGGCACAAGGAACTGCATTTATCAATTTGAATACAAACCAAGTGACTCCATGGAAGGTATCACAAACAGGCGTTACATTTCATCAAAAACAATATGGGAAATATTTATTCATTGCTGGAAATATCACAGAACGTGGTTACGAACCCTTTAGTGGATACCATCGCATTGATTTACCAAAATTATAATGAGTCTAATTATTAAATATAATTTGAAATTGATTTAAAATTAGAACTAAAACTTATATTTCTCTGGAATTTTAAGTCATATAGGATACCCTGTATCCTATATGACAAGAGGAGAGGATATGAAACGGATCGTAGTATTAGGTAGTAATTTTGCAGGAGTAACTGCAGCAATTTCAACAAAAAGAAAACTTGGCAATTCGGTCGAAGTGATTGTCATTTCACCTGATATCAATTTTTTATATGTTCCTTCTCTCATTTGGGTTCCCTTCGGAATCCGAAAAGTAAAAGACATTACGTTTCCCGTAGAACCTATGTTAGCAAAAAAAAGGGGTAAAGTTTATTCATGATCGAGGAACAAAAGTAATTCCAGATCGAAATGTTGTTCTCACTGAAAAACACGGTGAAATCACATATGACTATTTAGTCGTTGCAACAGGTGCTTCACTTAACTTCGATATTTTGCCAAATCTAAATCCCAAGGAGAATATGATACAATGTATTGTCACTCCTGAACTTGCAGAAAAATCTGCGCTAGCTTTTGAAGAAATCGTACAAAATCCAGGCCCAGTGGTAGTTGCTGCCACCCAAGGTGCAAGTTGTATGGGAGCAGCATATGAATATTTGTTCAATTTAGATAAGTATCTTAGGAAAAGAGGAGTTCGAAAACAAGTTGAAATCACCTGGGTAACTCCTGAACCATTTTTAGGCCATTTTGGAATTGGTGGTATTGTAGGTGGTCAAAAAATGTTAGAATTATTTATGAAATTATATGGCATCAAATGGGTCACCAATGCTACGATTCAAAAAATTGAAAAGGAAAAAATTACGTTAGGTGATTCAACAGAAATTCCATACAAAATGTCGATGATGATACCTCCATTTTTAGGAGCAGATGTCATGAAAAATTCTCCTGAACTTGTAGATGAAAAAGGATTCGTAATTACGAATGAGGGATACCAACATATCAAATATAAAAATGTTTATGCAGCAGGTCTTGCTGTTGAAGTCATTGCACCATTTAAAAAATGTGCTGCACCATTCGGTGTACCAAAGACGGGTTTTCCTTCAGATGTTATGGGGAAAATTGTCGCAGAAAATATTAAGAATGATATCCTCGGAACTGGAAAATTTAAAACAATGCCTTTCGGTAAAATCCCAGGTATTTGTATCATGGATGCTGGAAAAAAAGAAGTATGGATTCTCACCAATCACCTGTTTAAACCCAGACAATTTGAATTGATGATACCCAATATGTTTTACAATATCGGGAAAATTATCTTAGAAAAATATATGTTATGGAAAAACAAAAAAGGATTAGTGCAACTTCCATAAGTTTGAACATAAATATTCCTTTGAAAGGAAAGAACATAAGCAAAAGTGGTCTAGAGAAATCTTTTCTAGACCAAAATGCAATTGAAAATTGGATTTATGCTTTTATGTTTTTTTTGTTTGTTTTCTTGTCAGGACAATGAAAGGCAAAGTGAGATCCCTCAAGTTCAAAATGGTATTATCAATCTAACTAACGTTAAATTCGAAAATCACACAATCCTAACCTTATCAGGAGATTGGGATTTTTTTTGGCAAAAATTAATCACTCCTACCTCATCCACGGACTTGGTTCCGTCTGTTATTCCGATCCAAAAAAACAATTCCGAAAACAAAACTACTTTTATGAAAATTGGGAAACGGTGGAAAGATATCCATTCGGGGACAGGGTTTGCCACCTACCAAGTCAAAATGATTTTGCCCGATACATCAATGGAAGAACCATTTGCGATTCGTTTTTTACAAACAGGTGGTGCTGCCATAAAAGTTTTTGTTGAAGGAAATCTTTCTCTTTCCTTAGGAAAAGTGGGAAAAACAAAAGAGGCGATGATACCAACTAGAAGTTCAGGTATCATCGTTCTTCCATATGGACAAAAACAAATCAATCTAACAGTCCATATTTCCAATTATTACCATGATGATGGATCATTTTGGTATCCTCCAAAATTAGGAAAATATCGCGACATTCAAAATGAGTATGTAAAAGAGATCACATTTGATTCCCTCTTAACAGGTGCCTTGTTTTTTATGGCATTTTATCATTTCCTATTATTTTTTTTCAGAAGGAATCGGTCTTTGATTTTGTTTTTTGGATTGTTTAGCCTCACCACTGCTCTTCATTCCATTTCATTAAATGGAGACATCTTATACCATTTGATTCCCAATGTTCCATATCGAATCGCTTTTTCCTTATCACTTATCTTTTATTTGGCAATGCCATTTTATCTTTCCTTCTTAGCACAACTATACCCAAATCAATTTTCCAAAAAATTCATTCAGATATTTTCTTCTATTTGTTTCTTATTGTATTTAGCTGTGGTTTTGTTGCCAACAGAACTCGGCTCTCAAACCACATTTTTTGGAATCTTTTTTACAATCTCAGGATTAATTTACTCTATTGTATCTTTAACTAAATCTGCGATCAAAAAACAAGAATTAGCCCTTAGTTTATTAATTATCCAAGTGTTTATATTGATTAGTGCAATTAACGATACATTAAATTTATATGGATTATTCCAACATATACTCGGTTTAAAATATTCCTATTTATCTACAGTTTTATTCCAATCTTTAATCCTTGCTTCTTTTTTCACAAAAACATTTATTAAAAATGAGACATTAAAAAATGAACTTACAAAATTAAATGAATCTCTAGAGCAAGTAGTTGTCGCCCGAACCAAAGAATATCGAGAAGCAAAACAAATTGCAGAAGAAGCAAATCAATGGAAAGATAAATTTATTTCACTGGTAGCACATGACTTACGATCACCGTTGAGCACTGTATACTCTGCACTTAGATTAACTTACGACGAAGACACGCCAAAAGAAGAAAAGGATCATATTTCAAAACAAATATTTGTCATTTTGGAAAATGCGATGTCTACCGTTGAACATTTATTAAATTTAAATAGATTTCAATTGGATAAAGGACAAATCCATTTGGATTTAACTGAAAACAATGTAGCCGAATCAGTTAAGCAAGTCATCGAAACATTTGCATTGGAACTTCAGAAAAAATCCATTCAAATTGAAATTACAGTTTCCGATTCTGCACAAATATACGCTGACAAATCGATTCTAAACGAAATCATTAGGAATCTAATTGCAAACGCCATCAAATTCAGTCATCCAAATGGGAAAATCGTTGTTAGTTTTTCTGAAACTGTAGCTGAATCTACCATTTCCATACGAGATTACGGAACAGGAATTTCGCTTGAACAAAAATCACGAATATTCACCGATCCAATACCTTCACAAGGAACTTTTGGAGAAAAAGGATTTGGCATTGGTTTAAAACTTTGTTACGAATTAATGAGGCTACAGAATGGAAATATAAGGGTTGAATCAGAGATAACACAAGGGAGTCTCTTTTTACTCGAATTTCCAAAAAGAAATCCAAGCTGATAAAGTCTTGATTATTTCTAGTGGCATAGGATTCTTTTGTAGAACAGGAGAAATCTAATGAGACGTATTATTTTATTACCGTTTCTTTTTTCTCTCGTTACCTGTTCATTTCCTCAAATAACAAGAAGTCCCTTAGACTATTTGGCTTTCCTTCGTGTTTTCACGGGATTGGGTCAAACTTTAGGGGGTGTTGTTTCGGGACTTAGGTCTGGCACTTCGGTAACACTCACCAATGGGAATGATTCAATTACTATTTCTGCTGATGGAAATTTTACATTCCCCACACGATTAACCTCTGGCCAAAGTTATGATGTTGGTTTAACAACAAACGGAGTTGGTATCACATGTTCTATTTCCAATGCAAAGGGAGTTGCCCAAAACTCTCCAATAACAAACGTTAGTGTTACTTGTGGGATTGGCGTCGGCTTCTATGAAGTTGGAGTCAACCTTTCAGGGATCAGTGGATCCATTTCCGTGCAAAATAATGCAGCGGAAACTCTTACGATTTCCTCCAATGGACTTGCTAAATTTTCTACTGTGCAACCAACTGGATCCAATTATGCAGTCACGATCACATCGCAACCAGCAGGTACGGTTTGTACTTTTGATAATCCATTACTAGCCTCTGGTACCATTGCAGCAGTAAACGTAACCATTTTTATCACTTGTGTCAACGGTTACATTGTTGGTGGAAATTTGTTTTCTTCGACTAGCAGCGATTTAGGAACAAATTTAATCAATCGAAAAACATACATCAGAACCTTTGTTGGCTCTTTCCCAACTAACAATGGTGGTACGGGAGCTGTTGCAGGTGCAGCTGTAGCTTCAGCTTCACCAACGGTTGCTAGATTCACGAATCCGAGTATGTTAGCAAGCGATGTTAGTTTCCTTTATGTTGCTGATACTGGGAATGGAGTGATCCGTAAAATTGATAAATCGACAGGTGTTACTACCATTCTTGCAGGAGGAAACACTGGTGGAGGAATCACTTGTCCTGGGACTGTCACAACGAATTGTTTGGACGGAGTTGGAACTGCCGCTCAGTTTAACGGAATTGTTGGGATCACTACAAACGGAAATAATTTATTCGTATTAGAATTAAACGGAAATCGTATTCGAATCGTAAACTTAGCAACATCTGTTGTTTCCACCTTTGCTGGTTCTGGTGTTACAGGTGCAGCAGATAATACGTCTGGAATTTTAGCTTCATTTTCCAATCCAACATGGCTCACCTTACATAATGGAATTTTTTATATCGTCGACAGGGGAAACTGTACAATCCGTACGGTAGATCCAATCACTTCTTCTGTGGGAACAATTGCCGGAGGTGCTGGTTCTTGTAATTTTGCCAATAATCCAGTTGGTACAAGTGCAAGATTTGTATCACCGATTGCCATTGTAGGATTAGGAAGTTACCTCTATGTAACTGATGTAGGCGCGGGTGGTGGTTATAAAATCAGAAGGATTGCACTCACAGGTTCAAATGCTGTTGATACCTTGGCAGGAGATGGAGTACAAGCATCCACTGATGGTTTTGGAACTTCCGCTCAATTTAACGACCCACATGGAATCACAACAGATGGAACCAATTTGTTTTTATCAGAATGGCTTGGACATAGAATTCGCCATATAAACTTGAGTGATAATAAAGTCACAACACTCGTTGGAAGTGCATCAGGATATTCTGATAATGCGACAGGGAATGGTTTACTCAATTTCCCAGGGTACATCACGACGGATGGACAAAAAGTTTACATCGCCGACCAAGGAAACCACGCCATTCGTTTTTTAGAACCATCCGAATTAATCCAATATTCATTCGATGGAAATGCTAACGATTCGATCGGAACCAATCACGGTTCCTTGATTGGTTCTCCGACTCTTACTTCAGATGAAAATGGACTTGCCAACGGTGCTTATGAATTGAATGGAACATCTGATTACATTGTTTCATCAGGACCATTAACCCAAAACACAGATAACATCACGTTCTCTGCTTGGGTACATTCCTCTGTGAATGATGCCAACCAATTCATTCTATACAATGGACTCGGTGGTAGCAATGGCTACGGACTCAGATTGGATAGTTCGGGAAGTTTGGCAATTGACTTAGCGGGCGTTATGTCAGGTCCTCTTACTTCAATGAAATTACCACTTAATCGATGGGCACATGTCGCAGTGCGTAGGTTATCCAATAATTGGCAAATTTTCATCAATGGAAGATCGACAGGAATTGTTTTTTCAACAAGCCCTATCCAACCAAATCCAACGACTACATTTAAAATTGGAGATGCAGGAAACGGATATTTCTTTAGAGGTAAAATTTCCAATGTCCATTTTTTCAATGGTGCGTTGGACGATGATTCCATTCAAAAATTAGCCGTACAAGTTCCATCAGGTTTGATTTCCTATTATCCATTGAATGGAAATGGAAAAGATTACGGCAACTACATGAATGACCTGACCAATTATGGAGCCGCCAATACAACAGATCGTTTTGGCATACCCAATTCAGCGTATTATTTTAATGGAGCCTCCTACTTCCAAAAATCAAATCCAAATGGATTACCAACTGGTAGTGCAAGTCGTACCATCTGTGCTTGGTTTAATACATCTTCTGGCATTGGACAATATATCATCAGTTTCGGAACATCTGTTCCAAATACAGGAAATGGTCTTGTCATTGATCCTCCTGAAGTGGGAATGTTTGGATGGTCTGCGGATGCAAAAATATTACACGAAGATTTTGTAAATCAATGGATCCATCTTTGTGGTGTCTTTGATGGTGGAACAAAAAACGTTACTCTTTATGAAAATGGTACCTTAAGACATTCTGAAACACAAAGTGGTTGGTCTACAGGTACGAGCGCAAATTTAGAAATAGGAAAATTAATCACTACAACTGGGTATTTTTCAGGGGATCTTGATGACATTCGAATTTATGATCGGACCTTATCTGTTTCGGAAATTCGTGCAATTTCAGGACCTTATCCCACACAAGTCAGTTCTTGGAGCCAAACGGTTGCTAGCAGTAGTTTGAAGTTTTTTTTGTTACCTGAAAGTGCAAATTTTGGTCCTGGTGGTTGTCTTGGCAGTGTCAATTGTGTTTCCGCTTGGAATGATCGAAGTGGGAACAATTTCCATGTCTTCCAAGGTTCAGCCCCGGCACAACCAGTATACAATGCGTCTGGGATGAATGGAGTACCTGCCATTCGTTTTAATGATGCTTCTGCAAATTATTTATCTACTTCCTGTTCTACAGAACTCTTATCCACTTCCAATACGATCTTCGCCATATACAATGACATTGGAATGACAGGTAGTGATGGAATTTTCCACAATGGTGAGAAACTTCTCTATTTACCAGACATTACCACTAACAATCTCTTAAGTTTTTTTGATCTACAACTCAACAATCCAAAATTAATTTCAACGGGTGTATATAACATTCCTTCAGAAAATATCCTTATGTCTTTGGATTTTAATGGGACAACGGGCTCTATTTATAAATTTGGATCCCCAGTTGCATCCATACCTATTCCGAGTCCTAGTTTTACTTGTGGAGTTTATGACTTAAGTATCGGTAGGTTCTTATGGAATTCGGGAATTTACCCAACCAATGGGGATTATCTCAATGGTTATATTGGAGATCTTATCTACTTCAATCAGGTACTTTCCACAAGTGACAGAGAAGTGGTTGAATGTTATTTATCAGGCAAATATAGAATGAAAGTTGGACATAGATGCCCTTGATGCACCAAATAGATTAACTCCCATTTGGTGCAATAAACCGATAAATGATTTTAAGTTTTGGCGGTTGATTTACGTTTTAACATTTGTATTCCTAGTGCCATCATCCAAACCAACCAACACAAACTTCCGACTAACCCTGCGAAGGGGATCTCCTTCACTTCAAGTATGACAAGTGAAAATAATTCAAATTGAGCAAGTAGATATAAAAAGGCAGATATCATTCCAAAATGGGAGATCCACTTGGGAAATATTTGATTTTTACGAAAAACAATTGATACAAGGAACATCCATAAAATTGTAAAAAGTTGGCCTAAGTGTTCACCAATTAAAACCCCAAATAGATGGTGAATTGTTTGGAAATTGATGAGAACTGCTTGTTTCATAATTTCGGATGATTGTGGGTCAAAATATAAATTTGAAAGTATTGGCACAACAAATACCCAACGTAAGAGTCCAATCAGCTGGAAAAACAAAGATGCAACTCCAAAGATAACCGCCGTTAAAGATAACAACGGACTATTTTCTTTTGTATTCTGATACAAATGTATAAATGCAAAAAAAAGAGGGAGTCCTGATATTCCAAAAAACCACCATGTCCATACTAAGGAAGAACCACCTTTCTGGAATTCTGACAAAATCAAGTCTGTTGGTTGTCTCAATATATCTGGATATTGAAAATTCATAATTAAAAGTGTATAAGGAATTTGTATAAGAATGGGTATAATGATTAACACTAGCCCAATATACGGATTCCATTTCATTGTTTCATTTTTCATTTTTTACCTCTAAAAAAATTCTGAATAACTAATTCCTGGTGTAGGATTGAGCTCAGTTGCGACTCCTTCCGCAGAAAGAACGATTAAACCAAATCGAAAACTAAGTCCTCTCCAAATCATAAATCGATACCCAAGTTCAAACATAATTGTATCTTTCCTTTGGTATTCCAAGTTCACTCCTTTGCCATAAGATACATATGTGTAAAATGAGGAAGGCTGGATCGAATCCGATCCAAGATCCATTGGCAAAAACCAATAACCAACCCCTATTTTATAAAACTCTATTGTGATACCTGGATCAAAATTGGTTACATAATAACCAGCATGTACTGAATATTTGCCCTTTCTATATTCTCCACCGATGGAAGGTGCGCGAAAAAAGTTAATGGAAAATTCCTCATTGGAGAATTTTGAATTTGCTAAGATTGTATCTGTGAAAAGGAAAAACAAACATAGGTAATTCAAAATTTTAATTTTGAAGATTCGAATCATTTCTCTCTTATTGTAAGCGAATTAGGTAACTTTGTCGTCTCACCCCATTGGATGGAACTTCTCTTTTTCAAAAAATCGGTATATCCAAATGAAACGTATTATGATAAGATTTACCAATCAATGATTGGATCGATTTTATTAAGTGCAGGGTTCATCCAATCCTTGTTTTTGGGCTTGTATTTTTTTTTCCAAGGCGAGGGTAAAAAAGAGTACAGTCGGTATTTAGCATTTTTCTTTTTTTTTCTTTCCCTCAGCATGGCCTGCAACCTAATCTATTACTCAGGAAATTTAAATGAATTCCCACATTTAATCAAATTGGGATATTTTTTCGGATTCTGCATCGCTCCGCTTTTTTCATTTGTCGTAACTCGGTATTTTCTGATTCCAAAGGAACGTATTGATTGGGAAGGATTCACATTAGGAATTCCTGCTGTGTTTTTACTCTACCAATCTCCTTTTTTCCTATTAAGCGGAGAAGACAAAATTTTATCTCTTACAAAGATTCAATCGAATGATATATTCAGTGAGACAAATATATTTCAGATTTTAATCTTATTTTTTTCATTCTTCGTTTTCTTAAGAACATACATTCGCTTTCAAATGGAAATGGGTCAATTTTCAAAAGATCTCTATTGGGAAGGCAGAATATTTGCAAATTATCTTTTTTTATTACTCATTTGGCTTTGTTTCTGTATTTTGATTTGTTTCATTTTACCAGGTAAAATCTCTGAATCGATTTCGAATTTAGGGTTTTCCATTTGGATCCTTGGCTTTGCTTGGCATAGGGTTTATTTGGATAAAAAAGAATCACATGATCTTCCAAATAACCAATCCGAATCAGTAAAATACCAAAAGTCATATCTACCTGAAATTCAAATGATGGAACTTGGAAAACAATTAGAGAGTTTACTTGATGACAAAGAATTTTTGTTAGATGGTGATTTAAATCTTTCATTCATTGCTAATAAACTTGGAATTTCTTCTCATACTACATCTCAGGTATGTAACCGATACTTTGGTAAAAGTTTGATCGAAATCATCCAAGAAAAAAGAATTGAACATGCAAAATATGCATTAAAACATTCAGATGAAACAATATTAAGAATTGGATTTGATGTTGGTTTTAATTCGAAAAATTCATTTATAAGAGTGTTTAAAGAACTAACTCAACTTACTCCATCAGAGTATCGTAAAAAACATAGATCTTAGCCGAAAGAATTTTGAAATAAATACTTTCATTTCGACTAAGAAATACAATTGCGAATGATTAAATCTTTGATTCCTTCAAACTGAATGCAATGGAAAAGGAGAAAATACAAGCGATCATTCCAAATGCAAACACAGCCGCATATCCAAAATGATCAGCAACAAATCCAGCAAGTGGCCCAGTCACTCCCAAGGCAAGATCGAAGAAAGCAACATAAGCTCCTAAGGCGACTCCCCGAAATTGTGGTTCCATGTTTTTAACTGCTTCCACACCGAATGCAGGGAAAACAAGTGAATAACCAAAACCTGTCAATGCAGCGCCTATAAATGCTATATAAGAGTGATTTGCCTGCCATAATAATATCTGTCCGATAATGGCGACAAATGAAAAGATGAGAGCAATTTTTTTCCCACCATATATATCTACAGTTCCAGCAAAAAAGATTCGAGATAGAACATAAGCAGTTCCAAATACCGCCATCACCCACTGTGCGTTTTCCCATCCCCTCTCTTTAAAGAGTAAGGTACTAAATCCAGCTATCCCAGCAAAAGATACAGCAGCAAATAGTAATCCAAAACCATGTTTCCATACTTTAGGAATTACTTGGTAAAAGGGAATTCTTACTTTACTTGCAGGAGGGATGGCAGGAACGGAAATGGAAATGATCCCAGCGATGACAGGAAAAAGAATCGCTAACATAACTCCACCTTGGAATCCTAATTGTTGAACCATAAAATATCCTAAAGGGGCAGAAATTGCAATTGCTCCATACATTGCCATGCCACTCCAAGCCATCACACGACCTGCGTTAGCTGGTCCAACCAAACCAACTCCCCATGAAAGAGCACCGGTGATTAGTAAACTTTCTGAGTAACCTAAAATAATTCTACCAAACAAAAGTGTGACAAGCCCCATATCTCCTGGTATCAAAAGAGGACCTAAACTTACAATACCAGAAATAACTGCAAAGAATAAACCTCGTGTGACTGCGACTTTTGGTCCTTTTAAATCCGAGATGGTACCGGAATGGTGACGAAAGAGTAAAGTTACAATTGATTGGGTACCCAGTATAATTCCGAGCCAAACATCACTATACCCTAAACTATTTCTGATAAAACCTGGAAGTGTTGCAATTGGAATTCCCACAGAGAAAAAACCAAAGAGCACTATGGACGCGATGATGATAATATATTTCATATACATTCCTTAAATTTTTTAATGTAAATAAAAATGTGTTAAAAGAGCAGTTCCGTATAAACCAAGTCCATAAACAGTATGGATGGCAATATTTCGAATTCTAACTTGAAACGGTTTTGGAGTTTTTGATGCTGCTATCCCAATTCCCATAGCAGGTTGCATCAAAAACCAAGGTGCAATTATGGTCGATAGTCCTAAAAAAAAGGGCTCTCCGATGGAAGGATTTTCTAACCAATTTACTCCCCAGATAATAGGCAACAAACTAGCAAAAAAAATACCAATTGAATAATGTGAGATCCAACCAATGATACTCTCTCCTGGTATCACCGCAGATTTCGCAATTGGTGAGTGGAAGAATTTACCTTTTACACAATACCCAACCCATCTACCCAAAAGACTGAGATCTAAGGAGTTCACTTTAAATGTCTTTTGTAAAAAAAACCTCCATAGATCCATCGCCATCGTAGCGCCAATTCCAATTAAAATTGTCTGAATTGTTATACTTACCAAGTGATCCATGACAACCTCCTAATCAATAAATCATTCTATCATTCAATTGTTTTATTGAATGATAGAATGTCTATAGTTTTTTACAAAAAACTAAAAACTCTTGCCAGATAGGGAATCATTGATTTTCTAAGATTGGTATGAGAAGTTTGGAAACAATTCCCCGTATGAGCGAAATCGCGAATATGCTTGGAAACGAATCACGTTTAATTTTGCTTCAACTTCTGGCAGAAGGGGAAAAATCTGTAGAAACTCTTTCCGAAGAATCGGGAATCCCAGTTGCTAACACTTCTCAACACCTACAAGCGCTAAAAAAAGCAAATCTTGTCATCACAAGGAGAGATGGAAAGAGGATCTTATATCGCTGGGAATTAGGTCCGATGAAGGAACTTTTTTTGGCACTAGAAAAATTTGCAATTTATAGCACTGCCCAAGATGACCATTCAAACCTAAAATCAAAAGGCAGAAACTCCGACTTATCAACCTCTGAATTACAAAAAAAAATGAAAAAAGGAGGAATCCTCCTGATTGACGTCCGCTCGAAGGAAGAATACAAAAAAGGGCATATACCAGAAGCTGTGAACATTCCTTATAATGAATTGGAAACATATAAATTTCCCAAAAACAAAGAGTTGATTGTTTACTGCCGAGGGCCTTTGTGTTTATTATCGGTGAATGCTTTGAATTTTTTGAAAGCTCGTGAACTTAGTGTTACACGATATGGTGGAGGTTATCGAAATTGGGAATCTGGAGATATATAAAAGGAACAAATTTATAAAACATTTTCTAAAAATAGAAATTTTATTATAAACTTGTTCCTCTCCGTTAAACTAGAATTAGTTCCAGTTGTTAGTTTTCGGTTTTGCAATATTCACTTTCATTTCACGATTGAGAATATTTTTTCCGTTTAAATCGCTGATAGCTTTGTCAGCTTCATTACGATCTTTCATTTCGATAAAACCAAAACCTTTTGATCCGCCAGTGTACTGGTCAGTGATGATTTTAGCAGAAGAAACAGAACCATGAACTGAAAAAAGTTCGTTAAGTTTTGATTCCGTCATTTCGTAAGAGAGGTTACCTACATAGATATTTGTTGACATGTGATGTCCTTATTAGTTTTATTTGACTCTGAAATTTTAATGGATTAGAAACAACTTTCCAGTAAGGAAATTAGGTAAAAACACAACGAAAATGCAGGGGAAAACTAATAAAAGAGATCAGAATGCAAAAAAGTGAGGACTACTTAGTGGTTAAAAAAACGATAATATTTTGAATCTGTTACCAAGTTAATATTGGAGCCAATTTATAGCAACCTTATTATACTTTTTTTCATTTAACAAAAGTTTTTTGAGTCTTTTTAATACTGATTGGGACGATTTTGAAGGCTTTCGGCTGGAAAATGAATCTTAAGATGATAAAACTTATCCAAAATTTCGACTGTCAGATTTCCTTTTAATTGGTTTAATCTTTGTTTGATACTTTTTAACTCTAACTTTTGATTAGGAGGTAAGATCGATTGATTTAGTACATTTCGTTGGTGAATATGGAATTCACCTCTATTCAGATCCAAATTCCAAATTGAATCACCCATCCCATATTTAATGTCATTTGTGCAAACTTCATATAACAAATAAAAAAGATTCAGAAAAGAATTTTGATTATTCCCAATAATCTTTACCTGATTAAAATAATTGGTAAACTCATCGGATGTTGAAAAATCAAATTCTCTTCCTACATCCGAATACCTTCGTAACAAAGTTAAGTGTAACCCAGTTACAAAATTTTCAAATATCAGACTAAGATCCTCAATATAAAGAAGTTGATTTCGGAGTGAATGAATAGTGGATACCACTCGATTGTATACGAAATCAAATTCGGAATTGATTTCAGTTTGTGTTTGAGTTAAATTTCTTTTTTTCTCCAAATATACTTTTAAATCAGTTAGATTTGCTCCCAATTGGTCGTGAACCATTAGCTGTAACTCGGCTCGTTGTTTAGACAATGCATTGATTGACTCTTCATATAAATGCCTTTCAATATTTGCTCTCGATTCTATCGCAAATGCAAAATATTTGCTCAAAGAAGCAGATTGGAAACCTACATATAACAAATAACCGCTTATCAAATACAATCCGCCCTGAACTCCATAGTAATTAAAAAATATAGCCAAAAAACAAAATATGCCAAGAGCAAATAATGCAAGTGCCATAAAATAAAGACCTTGGGCCTCCTTTCTAAAACGATATAACAAATAAATTGAATAACCCATAAACAAAGAAAGATACACAAGAATATATACAAAATTTAGATAAGTTTGAATCGTTCTCGGTGCCAAAGGTGTGAATAAAGCAATCAGTGCGCCAATATAAAAAGTATAATTGATAATCAAATTTCGATATGATTTGAAAAGTTCATTTAAGAACATCATCGAAAACAAAAAAGTAATGATATTGATATAATGTAACAAAATCGATTGGAATAAAAAACTTTGAACAGGAATAAAATATTCATATAACTTAGAATTTAAAAATGGAATTCTAATTAAAAATGAGAAACAAACAACAGAAAAGTATAGAAATGCAAATTGTTTTGTATTCTGAAAATAAAAAAACAAATGGTATAAGGCGGATGCAAATATCAAACCAAACACAAATATTTCCGCCATTAGATTTTTATTTTTGAAAATTTGCAATTGTTTGGGAGATGCGATTAAAAATTCACTCCTAGGTCCTCCATGGTAAAAATCTTGGTTCGCAATTTGTAATACAATGTCCAATTCAGGATTGTTAGTGATAATATCAATCGTAGAGTTGGTACGATCAGGTATCACCTCCTTTGGATTTGTCGAAACCTTCCCTTTTTCCTGTATGAAGTTGCCATTGATAAAAACTTTAGAAGAAGTATGTAAATGAGAAAAATATATAACCAAATGTTTTGAAGTTGTTTCTTTCTGAATTTTAATTCGTTTTCGATAAGTAGCATAACCCTTTTCAGAGAATATTTGGTTACCAAAACGTAAGTTAGTCCATGGACGAAAATCAACAATGTAGGGTTTTAATATAGTTTGATTGGAATCAAAATCGTTTGGACCCAGTAACTGGTTCCAATAAAATTCCCAACTGGACGATAAATTAATGGGAATTGAATTTTCCCAATCGGTTCCTGACAAATCAACATAAGAATCAAACTGATTTTTCTGTGGCAGTTTTTGATAACAATTCAATTGCATTGCTATCACTAAAAGTAGTATAAACCATCTGATAATCTTTATCATTATAAAATAGAATATTCTTGCACTTTCATAGCCAATTCAGATCGATTATGAACTTGTAGTTTTCGATAAATTGATTTCACATAACCTTGGACCGTGTGTTCACTTAGGTTCAAAAATTTTGAAACAAGAGGAATTGTTTTCCCTTTTACCAATAATTCTAAAATTTGTTTTTCACGATCAGTTAAATAAACCTTTGGTTTATCGAGTGGTTTTCTAAAACTGGAAAAAACTCTTAAGGCAATTGTAGGAGTGATATAAGCACCTCCCTCTAACAAAACATCAATGATACTTTGGATTTGTCCCAGCTCTGATTTTAATAGATATCCCAAAGCTCCGTTTTTGATGGAATTAAAAATCATTTCATCGGAATTCATATTCGTTAACATAATCACTTTAATGTTTTCGTTTTTTCCCGATAGAATCTTAACAACTTCGATCCCATTGATCCCAGGCAACATGATATCTAAAAACAAAATATCAATACTTTTGTGTCGAGGATCCCTTAGTAAAATTTCTCCAGTTTGCCAAGTTAGAATTTCAGAAACGTTTTTTAATTCAGAAATTCGATCTTTTAATTCACCTAAAAAGTATTCGTCATTTTCTAAGATTCCAATTTTGATTTGATTTTTATCTTCAAGCAAATCTGATTTATGCGACATTCTCTGTAGTCCCTGCTAATGCTTCATAATACTTCCAAAAATGTGCATTGGGAGTTCTTTGGTCTTCTGAAAGTGAGAATTCTTTCTTTAAGCCGATTACATAAAACATCTCCACCTCTCCTTTATTTTTGGCATTGACCTTTCCTCTATATTCACAATCAAAAACTTCCTTGATCATATCATAAGTTGTTCCGCTGACATTAATTTTTCCTGGTGTTCCTGAAGATTCCATTCGAGAGGCCGTGTTGACTGTATCACCCCAAACATCATATGCAAATTTTTTTTCGCCGATCACACCAGCAACAAGTGGGCCAGAATGGATACCCAAACGCAATTCCCAGAACGGAAGCCCTTGGTCTGCCTTAATTTGTTTCATTAAATTCATAAACGCTTGGATTTCCAATGCAGCGAGTACTGAATCAATTGCATGTGTCTGATTTTGTTTCGGAATGCCACCAGCGCACATATAACTATCTCCAATTGTTTTTAATTTTTCTAGTTTGTATCGTTCTGTGATTTTATCAAACTGAACAAAACAAGCATCCAAATCACGTATTAGTTCCTGCGGAGACAATACTTCTGCAATTTGAGTAAATCCTTTAAAATCAGTAAACATCACGCTTACATTTTCATATAATACTGGTTCGGTGGCACCTTTTTCTTTTAGCTCTTGTGCAATATCGTGAGGCAATATATTAAGAAGTAACTTTTCGTTTTTCCTTCTTTCTTCCTCAGCAATATTTTTTGAAACTTCCAGTTCTTTAAATAGAGTCGAACCATAGATAATCCCTGCCAATTGTTCAGCAAGAATTGATAACTTAGATATATCTTCGACACTCAAATCAAGTTTTGTTTCTGAATTTGATAAATCCAGAATTCCTACAACTTCACCATTTAAAATCATAGGAATAAAAATAAACGAACGAATGTTACAAATTTCCTGAACCCATTTGTCATCTTCAGAAAGCCACCGTTCAAAACTTCCTATTCGATCTGGTATATAAATTGGTTTTTTTCTTCTAAGGGCTAATTCATGTGCACCTTGCCCTCCCTTAACAGGAATTTTCATCTCATAGATGCGTTTCTTTTGGAATTCAGTGACATTATCAGGAACTTCCATGTCAATGAAACGCAGATATTTTTTCTCTCCATCAGCAACTAACAAAGAATAATACATAATGTTAAAATTCTCTTTTACATACTTATGTACTTTATTCATGATCAAATGGATATCCATTTTTTCATTTAAATCTTTGATCAAATCGTTGAGAGCAAGGATATCTCTTCTTTGTTTTTCGGTTTCCCTAAGTAGATGTACCCTTTGGATCACACCAGCTACCTGAGCGCAAAGTTGTTCGATAGATCTAGCTTCAGATTTTGAAATATTCAATCGATCCATAAAGTTAGAAAACAATATCATGCCTATGGTTTCATTGTTTAAAACTAAAGGAACATACAAAAACGAATTTGCTTTTACTTTTTCTCCGATTCGTCTATCAATTTCAAATTCGAATCGTTTGACTTGAGGAAGTAACATGCTTTTCTTTCGTTTCCAGACTAGATATGCAACTCCTCCAGATTCATTCAATGGAATTCGTAAATCATTTACAAAGTTTCGCTGCTCTTCTGAAGTCTCAATGAATGCCTCAGCATGCACACTTTTGATTTCCTCATTTTTTTCATCCAATAATAACAACCAACTAGCTAAAATCCCATATTTTTGATTTACATAATTTGCAATCGCATTGATGATTTTGGATAACTCAGATTCAGAGTTAATTAAATTTGTTAGATGATTAATAGCTTCAGTTTCTTTTTTTGCATTTTCGGATTTGAGTAATGCATCATCTGTTTTAATTTTTTCTTCTGCTAGTGCTGCTATTGTTCTGTCCAACCTCACTGCCGTAGAACGTAAAAAAACGAAAGAAACAAGATAAAAGGCTAAAGCAATCGGAGATGCCACAAAAAATGCATGGTATATCGCAGCACTTAAAGGAAATTCATGCACAAGATTTAATACATAAAAGGACATCGATATTGGTATGAAAAATAGGATCATAAGAGAGACTCGATTTCCAATCAATGTGGCTTGACCTGAGGTTGGGATAGCTCCGAGTTTGATGATAAACAACGCAATCATTAGTGCGGGAATGAATTGTAATTCTCCAAATGTATATATTGGGATGCCCATTGTTGCAGGTAAATTGAGTATGATAAGTAAGTCTCCAAAAAGTAAAGATGCCACTATGAAGTTTGCCATCTTACTGTGCCTTTCCTTACGAATTTGTGTCCAATCCTTCAGAAATATGGCGATTCCCAAAAAACCTAAAATCCCAAATAAATTAAGGCCGATTCCGCCTGCAGAAATCCTTGTAAAGGGATGTTCATAAAACCCACTAAAAAAATAGGGAGTCCAAACAATTACGGATAAAACTAAAGATACTAGATCGACGACTCTAACTATCTTGGGTGATTTTTTATTATATAACGCATAACAAAAACGCATATGAATTCCAGGTGTAAAGATGAAAAGAGTGTAAAAGATTTGTTCAATTCTTCTTGAGACAACTAGTGGTATGTCAAATTTAATGATCACCATTACGATGGTAAACGTTCCTGCTAAAAAGAAGGATATTGAAGCCAACATATTTAATTTTTGATCTGGGTTACTGCCTGCAATATAAATCGCCAAAGCAAATACAACTACACTAGAAAGAAGTGGTACTAAAAAATATGGACGGCTATAAGCTGTTAACTGAACATTGGGATGGAAATAAAAAGAAACAAGATATGCAATCAAAATGAGGACAGTCGTGATAAATCCTGACAAAAAATAAAATAATCCTCTTTGTTTGAATAACAGGTCATTCAAATTCAAAAAATCTGATCGAAAAATTCCATATCCTAAAATTGATAGTGGAATAAATGCAAAACTGCTCATTGGAAAAACTGGATAACCAACCAAACTCAACAAATTAGTGATAAGAAAAAAACTACATATATGCAGTCCCAAAAACATCAATTTCTTTGATTCAAAATCTACCTTATTTTTTGCCCAAAAATGAAGAGAGGTAGGAGTGTATATAAATAGATAATTAAAAACCAAAACGATGCCCCACACTTTGAGAGGGAGTTCCGCAATTGGATATTTTCCAAAAGAATATAGAAAATACCCATCAGTAAAATCATAATGCGTCAATAATCCGTAATACCCGAATGCAAAGGTTAACATTGATAATATACCTGTTATGATTAAAAATCGATATCGTTGGTTGGTAAGATAAAATGTTAAAAATGAAGCTGCAGGAGATAATAGGACAACTCCAAAGTATCCCATACGATTCCAATACAATAATGTCGGTTGGTCTTGGACTAAAGAACGTATACAGAGAACTAACCCAAGAGAAGCAAACGAAAAAGAAAAACAAATAAAACTGAATAAGAGTTTCCGGTTATCGGATCGTTTGATCGCAATGAGCCCAAGAAAAGTAAGAGTTAATCCAACAAACATTGTAAAAAAATTGGGAACAGCCCATGGAAGTTTATACCAAAAGTATTCAATGGCTGAGGGATGATTGGATAGTTCGGGAAGGGGGATCATGAAAGCCTCAATGGTATTATCAGTTTTGCCCGCAAAACAATTGTATTTGCGAAGAATCTGTCAGAGTCTTTCAAAAATGATTCCTTTGGAAATTAATATTTTATCAAATGATCCCCCCTATTTAGGGGGTTTTTGTTCATTGGATTTTTAGAAACAGCTTTTCTAAATTTTGCCATCCAATATCGTTTTGTATTTATGAAAACAAAACGATTTACTTGGATACTAGTTATGTTATTACTCTTTTCGCTAACAGACACAATACCTCAACCTATTAATCATGTTTCTCCAGGTAAGGAAGATGAATTAGGACTCGAATCACAAGAAAAAACCGTCCAAGTTTTAGGTGAAACCAAAACCATTCGAGTTTTGTACAAACCAAAAGGGAAAAAGAACCATTTTGCAGCCTTGGTTCTCGAAACATCTGCTGCATACATTCCAAAATTAGCTGAGTATTTACAAGCGGCACCAAAAGCAAATGTACTAACAATAAAAGATATAACGGACAATTCAATAGCAAGAAATGAAGGATCGATTGCTTATGTTCCATTTGCATTCCCTGATCCAGAGCTTCCTATACCTGCTCCCCTTCTGTATCATGAAATTGGACATTGGTGGTTTGGACAAGAACCTCGATGGGTAGCAGAAGGTGTAAGTAGTTTTTTACCAGTCGCAATGGAAAAAAGCGGATACCACTCGATTGGAATATTAGAAACTCATAAAGTGAATTCTTGGTGGGGTTTCAGACAACCTCTTCCAAAAATTGATTTTCCACTAAAGGACAATTCTTATCCTGATTTGATCGTTGCAAAAGATTTTCCAATTTATTACGAAAAATCTTTTAAAATCCAGTATTTGATTTATTTGGAATTGGGTGGAGAAAAATATCGGAAATTTTTAATCTCTTTAATGAATCCAACTCATGACTCATGGCACGACTATTTCATTGCACCATCGAAAATCTTATCAGAAGAAAAAACAAAAGGTGTGATTTCTTTATTGAAATTACAAAAGGAAATAAACTGGGATCAATTGTTAGCTGGTTGGGTACAAAAGAAAGGATACTCTTCTCAAACAAAAACTCTTTTACTTGATTCAGATAGTGATTGTATTATTGACTACGAAGAGATCGCGAATAAAACCAATCCCTATCTTTGGGATAGCGATATGGATGGACTAGGTGATTTTGCTGAGAATACTTTAGGTACAAATCCAAATGAAAAAAACGAATCAATAGACTTTCAAAGTCGAATACAAAAGTACGGAATCATTCTCGATGGAATGGATGACGATTGGACTTTTTTAAACATTGTCACTCTCATTCAACCAAAACTTCCCGGTCAAAAAATTCCGATTGTAGAATTTCGTTATTTTATAAAAGACAATTTATTATATGGAATGATTCGATCAGACAAACCATACACGAAATATATTTCAAAAGAAAAAGATCTTTATTTCTTCCTAGCCGACAATTCTAAAAACAAAGAACGAGTTGGATTCGGATTTAAAATGAATCAGAACGATGTGTACGGTTGGGAATACGAAAGAACCATAGGTAAAAAACGATATGTTTGGGGAAAAGTTGGCAAAGTGTTCGAATTTCAAATCGATGTCAGCGACCATCCCGATCCGGAACTTGTTCTTCTTCCCCTCATCAATGGACCCAGTGGTCCTTCCCTAGGCCATTGGGAGTATGAGAAACCCATTGTTATCCCGTTACAGAAAGTAGGATCCGCCAATGGAATTGAAAAACGATCGGGATTCTCTGGAAAAATCTGAAATTTAATATTTGACACAATTGACTCAGTTTATTTATAACGAACGTGCGATATAAAATGTGAGCTTCCCCCAAGTGGCAAAATTGGCATTTGGATCCCATCACATGGAAAAAGGAGTTGGATATGTTTCTCTTAAACCCAATGGGCAAACAAAAGAAAGGGGTTACTCGTGAACCTTCCTCCAATACCAAACACATAACAATCAATGGAACTAGAATTGAAGCCCTTCGGAATGAAAACATTCTGAGTGCTGCACTACGGCAAGGAATCAATTTTCCAAATAGTTGCCGGGTGGGAGGATGTGCAACTTGTAAGTGTCAACTTATGGATGGGAAGGTGAAAGAACTCACCGAAACCGGGTATTTATTATCAGATGAAGAATTGGATAAACATTATATCCTTGCTTGCCAAAGTATCCCCCAAACCGATGTTAGTATAATAGTAGAAAACAAAACCTCTTATTCAGGAACAGTCATACAACAAAAGATTTTAACTGATGAAATCTGCGAAATCTCAATCCAATTGGATACAAAACTTTCTTTCCAAGCAGGCCAATATGTTTCCCTGTCGATTGAAGGTATGGACGCAGAAAGAAATTACTCCATCGCAAATGCACCCAACCAGAAACAGATTGTTAAGTTTATTGTACGTAAAGTTCCCAATGGAAAATTATCAAATTACATTTTGAATGAAAATTTACTGGGAAAAAAAGCAAAACTCAAAGGACCATTTGGCAATTTTTATCTTAGAGATTCCAAAAAACCAATTCTAATGGTTGTTGGAGGTAGTGGACTTGCGCCAATCCTTGCTATGTTAGAGGAAGGAATTTTGAAAGGCACCAAACGGCCGCTCACCTTACTTTTTGGCGCTCGTAAAAAAGAAGATTTATATAAGATCAGTGAAATCAAAAAAATTCAGAAAGTTTGGAAAGGGAAATTTACTTTTGTTCCTATACTTTCTGAAGAACCAGCTGGTAAAAGTTGGAAAGGGGAAAGAGGTCTTGTCACATCAAAAATCAAAGACCATCTAACAAAATCTTCTGAAATTTATTTATGTGGACCTCCACCAATGGTTGATTCTGCGACAAATGCATTGCTAAAACTGGGAATTCAAAAACAATCAATCTATGCCGATCGATTTACAACCATCGATCATAGTCTAAGTTTGCAGATCGATGACAAAAATAGTAGATACAAAGCCGGTTTGTTTGATTATCTAAAATTCTTTTTGTTTCATGTTGTAGGACTCTCATCGGTTGTTAGTATCCTAATGGGAGGATATTACACTACAATTGGATTTTTTTCCTTACTCTTGTTTTATCTTGTTGGAGATGCAATTTCAGGTGATGACAAAAATACTCCCAATTATACAAAACCTGAAATTCTAACCTTCCAACTTTGGATGGCATTACCTATCTTAAGTCTTATCTTTTTTTGTTCCATTTGGACTGTGAGTCCCACTGATACTTTTGGTTTTGGAGCTTGGTTAACACAAATAATCGGATACGATTTTAATTTTGCAAAATTGAATACGTCTTCCCTTGTCCATGTTTATGCGATCATTTTTACTGGTTTGATGATCGGACTCGTTGGAACCATTACTGCACATGAATTAACCCATCGAACTTGGGACCCAATTTCCATGTTCATTGGCCGTTGGTTATTGGCATTCAGTTTTGATACCATCTTTTCGATTGAACATGTGTATGGTCACCATCGTTATGTTTCCACTACAGAAGACCCTGCCACTGCTCCTCGCGGTAGGAATGTATATTACCATATCCTTGTTTCCACCATCAAAGGCAATATCAGTGCTTGGAAAATTGAAGTTAAACGTTTGAAACGTAAAAATGTTCCTACATTATCATACCACAATGCTTTTCTAAGAGGGCATCTGATGAGTGTTTGTTTGGTTGTGTTAGCGTATTCACTTGGCGGAACCCCTGGTATGTTCTTTTTTATCCTTTCTGGATTATTTGGGAAAAGCCTTCTTGAAATTGTAAATTATATGGAACATTATGGAATGGTTCGATTGCCAGAAGAGCCCGTACAACCAAGACACTCTTGGAATACAAACAAACGAATTAGTTCTTGGACAATGTTTAATTTAACACGCCACAGCCACCACCACGCACAAGGAGAAGTTCCTTACCAAGATTTAAGACCGTATCCCAATGCACCTATGATGATCAGTGGTTATTTGACAACGATTGTAATCGCTCTCATACCACCTTTATGGAATTATCTAATGATACCAAAGGTTAAGGAATGGGACCAAAAGTTTGCAAGCTCCGAAGAATTGGAACTGATAAAAATTGCAAATCGTAACAGTGGAAACTCAGAGTTTCTAAACTCAAATCACAATCAATCACTCTTACAATCGAAAGGATGAGATAGTAAAAAAATTAAAATGAATTACGATTGTTTGGAATCCCAAGTGAGTAAATCACCCAAATACCTTAATCCTTCAAACAGATCAATCCAAGGAGTGTGTTCGTCCCCTTTGGATTTTAAAAATAAAACTCCGACAAAAAAAGCAAGGAAGACTTTACCACCCTTGCCTTCTGTTTCTTTTGGAAAAAATCGATTGAGTGCACTTTCATAAGCAATAAAAGAATCTTCTACCAATTGTATTAATTCTTTAGATTCGGAATGTTGTCTTTTGATATCAACAGCAAGTAACATCAAATTCAAAAAATGTCCTTCTTTTCCTGAAACAAAATTCACGATATCGATAATACTCGTCGTTTCTTCCGATAACTTTTGGATTGCCTCTGCATCTGTAGTCACTAGATGTTTTGCCATTGAAGAAAACAAAGCTTCTTTTGTTGGGAAATAATGATACAACGTTCCCGTTGAAACACCCAGTTCTTTTGCAAGTTCTCTCATCGAAACAGAAGCTACCCCTTTGGAGACAAAGATTGGTAGGGATTTGGAAAGTAACTCCATTCGATACAAATTATGATCTACAATCTTTGGCATAAAGACCACCTAAGCTAATCTCAGAATCGATTTTCCATTGAGATAAATCCATTTCCAATGGCCTTTAAAAATCGACGAGACAACAGGGTTATTTTAATTCTACGCCAAAGAACATCAAGCGAGAATCTTCTCTTAAAAAATTACCACTTACACTCACTTCGTTCCGCATAAAGCCACATTCAAATTGGATTATGGTACCATTTCTTTCAAAACTTAATTTCCAGAATTTTTTTTAGCAACTTTTGATGCTGAAACTGTCTAATATACGAACCATAATTCACGTATTTAACTACATATCAGGAGCAGAATATGCCTACAACGATGAAAGAATCAAATACAAACAAAACGGAAGAGAACAAAGAAGCTGTTGTTACTCTGATTGAAGGAGATGGAATTGGACCTGAGATCATCCAACAAACAATCCGCATTTTGAATGAAGCAAAATCTGGCCTACAATTTGAAAAAGTAGAAGCTGGTTCATCGGTTTATTTATCAGGCATACTCTCTGGAATTGCTGAAAATGCTTGGGATACGATTCGCAAGTATCCAACTATTTTAAAGGGTCCGATCACCACTCCCAGAGGGAAAGGATATAAAAGTTTAAATGTTACCATTCGTAAAACATTAGGATTATATGCAAATGTTAGACCTGCCAAAACATATGATCCCTTCATCGCAACGAATCATCCCAATACCGATATAGTCATCATTCGTGAAAATGAAGAAGATACATATGCAGGAATTGAGCACCGCCAAACACTTGAAGTCACACAATGTTTAAAATTGATCACAGTCCCAGGTACTGAAAAAATTGTCCGTTATGCATTTGAGTTCGCAAGATCAAATGGAAGAAAAAAAATCACATGTATGGTAAAAGACAACATCATGAAAATTACAGATGGGTTGTTTGCCAATATCTTCCAAACTGTCGCGAAAGAATACCCTGAAATTGAAGCAGAAAGTATGATCATTGATATAGGCGCAGCATTACTCGCCAATCGACCCCAAAAATTTGATGTGATTCTTGCTCCGAATTTATACGGTGATATCCTTTCGGATATTGCAGCAGAGGTTACAGGTTCTGTTGGTATGTGCGGATCAGCAAATATAGGAGATTTTGTGTCGATGTTCGAAGCTGTTCATGGCAGTGCACCTGATATAGCAGGCAAGAATATTGCAAATCCAACTGCCGTGATTAAAGCTACCGTCATGATGTTAACACATTTAGGCAAAACGGAAAAAGCAAAACTCATTAGGAATGCAGTCTTAAAAACAATTGAAGATGGTTACCGAACTGCTGATGTATTTCAAAATCAAAAAAATACAACACTTGTTGGAACAAAAGAGTATGCAGACGCAATCATTGATAGGCTTGGAAAAAATCCGGAAATACTTTCTGCAAGTGAACTTGTAAAACCAAAATTATTCACACTCAGTTTACCAACTCAAAAAGAAAAAAAAGAATTAGTGGGAGTTGATATTTTCTTAGATATACCTAGTGATCGTGATCCAGATGTTTTAGGAAAAAACATTGAGGTCATCACCGAAAACTTTTTACATTTAAAAATGATCACAAACCGAGGAGTAAAAGTGTATCCAAAAGGACAAAAAGAAACATTTTTAACTGATCATTTTCGATGTCGATTCATCTCACCTAACGGTGGAAAAATCCAACATAAAGATATTACAGCCGTTCTAACCTTACTCGAATCAAAAGGATATGATTTTATCAAAACAGAAAATTTGTATGAGTTTGATGGAGTTCCTGGTTATTCCTTGGGACAAGGAGAATAAGTAGTCTTACGATTCACAATGAAACCTTAAGTCACAACTCATCTGGTGACTTAAGGTTTGGGAATTTTCTACTATTTTGATTCAAAAAGTTTTTCTAAAGGTAAAAATACATCACGACTGATTCCTAAAGGCATATAAAACTCAATGTGATCTACAAATTTTGCGGAACCACCATACACTTCAATTGCAACTGATGTTTTCCCAGATTCATTTGTTAGCATTTCCTGAAACTTCGGATACACTTTTGTAGGGGCAAGGAAGTAAGAGAATACATTCTTAAACGTAAACGTGGTCGTTAGACAATCAGATTGTGGAATCTGGAAGGTAACAAATTTTGATTGAATTGATTTGATTTGGTTTTCTGTAATTCCTGACATACGACATCCCAAAATTGATCTTAAGTTTTCTGGGGGAGTGCCTGGTGGATCCAAATAAATTGCCAAACTATTACATTCAGTAATCCCAATTGATTCCCATTCCTTTTGGAATTTTTCCCAACTCTGGTTTAAATTTTGATATGGACCTTTGTGAGTGTAAATAAAGACCTCTACTGGTCCGAAGGATTGGTGTTTCACTTCAATAGTTTTAAACCCACCCATATATGCATAAAAAGAAATACCGATAAAGATAAGTATTCCCAATACAATGCCGATTGTTTTCATCAATTTCATTTGATTCCCTTTTTTATTCCGATGATTTTTTGCAAAAGAGACGGAGATTGCAAAAGTTGATCTTGGATTTTTTTTCTTTTTTGTCAATAAATTTAGAAATACAATTTGTTAGCTCTGTCTAAACAATATTCTTATCTCTGATAGAATTTCGGGAATCCAGTAACCTTTTGAAAGTTTCCTTTCCAACAGATCCAATTTCCATTCATAAAAGAATCCAATCAATCGATCCAGTCAAGTATGGTAGTTCAAGAAACTATATTGATGGAGAAGTTTCATTATTATCACCTTACATTGCGAGAGGATATATCTCCACCAAACAGATCTTCGAACATGTATCTTCCTTGGGATACAAACCATATCAAATTTCAAAATTTGTTCAAGAATTAGCCTGGCGAGATTATTTTCAGCAAGTTTGGCGAAATAAAGGAGAACTCTTATTTCAAGATTTAAAACAAACACAACCAGGAATAAGGCACTACAAAATTCCGAAATCAATTTTAAGAGATCATGTTCAAACTGGAATCCCAGGGATTAACAGAGAGTTACACGATTTTTACGAAACTGGTTATCTTCACAATCATGTAAGAATGTATATTGCCTCACTTGTGTGTAATATTGGTGGGGCCTACTGGAAAAAACCTTCAGAATGGATGTATTATCATTTGTTAGATGCAGATGCAGCAAGTAACACTTGTAGCTGGCAGTGGGTTTCTGGTTCGTTTAGTTCAAAAAAATATGTAGCCAACCAAGAAAACATCAACAAATACCTAAAAACGAATGACCATGATACTTATTTAGATCGTAGTTATGAAGAAATCCTTGAATTCAATATTTGTCCCAAAGAACTGGAGGAATTATTTGATTGGGACTTAACGTCTATTTACCGAGAAACTGAAAATTGGATCGAATCAAAAATTTCGAACCCAAATCCAAATGAACATATCTATTCCAACTCAAATCCAAACTTCCCTTTGGATTTGGATCCTTCGTTACCAGTGTTAATATATGATTTTTACAATCTTGATCCGAATTGGAAAAAAGACATGCTAGCGAATCGTATTTTTATGTTACGCCCTCATTTTTTTAGAAAGTTTCCTTCGTCTCCCAAAACTATGGATTTTGTATTTGCTCTCGCAAAGAATATACCAAAAATCCAATTTTTTTGGGGTGAATGGGAGGATCTACTACTCCAATTAAATTCAACACGGCCGGAAATCTATTGGAAGGAACACCCAACTAACAAAGAATATATTGGTAAAGAAGAGGAAAGAGATTGGATTTTTTCTGAAGTTACTGGATACTATCCTTCCTTTTTTGCCTATTGGAAAAAATGTGAAAAAATTTGGGATCGTAAAAATTTACCGAACCAACCAAATTTGTTTTAAAAATCAATCCATCTCACTTGGGAGAGATTTACTTGCACTTTTCTCAAACTGTAACATTCTTTCTTTCGTAATGCCAATTAAGTTATGAGTTAAGACTAATGTATCTCCCAAAAAGTCAGGTGCAAGACGGATTTCAACAACTCGGTACCAAGTTTCTTTTGGTGGTATCGAAAACGCATGGTTCACACATAAACATTTGAATTTAAATCCAAAACTATGTTCCACGGGCATCGCGGAGTGTGGTGCTGCAAAAAAATAAACAGAGTTTTCTGTTGGATTCTTCATCACCAATAAAAATTGTTTTTTAGAACCAGGTTTTAAGACCAATTGTCCATTCGGAATTGGGTCACCAAAGGGAGCGCGTTTTCCATCTTGTACAGTACCAGTTGTCCAGAGTGCTAAAGTTTGTGCTCCTCCAGGTTCTCTAATTTCCATTTCCAAAGGTAAGGAAGTATATGCCCACCTAACATCAATTTTCACTTTGTTAGATGGGATGGGATTGGTAACAACAACTTCGTTGTGTTCATGAATTGCTGGATCTACTTTTTCTTCACAGGAATGAAACAAAAGTATCAAACCAAAAACAAAACAAAGTATAAGTCGTTGTTTCATCCTAATCAAACCGAAATCCTTACTACTCTAAATTTAATTCCAATGTTGAGAAATCTAGATTATCTGTTTTTTTAGAATTGATTAGATAAAACTGTTTCCCTTTCACTTGTAAGGTAACAAATTCTTGGAAAATTTTCTCAGTATTATTTGGATCAGGATTTTTCACTAAGTTACAATCCCTTCCACACCCGTTACAATCTCCGCCACCATAATCTAAGAAGTTTGTAAACGTTTGTTTTCGTAAAAACCCAAAGATACGAAGTTGGATTTTTCCAGGATTCATCTCTTTCACTTCATAATTTCCTAAACCATAAAACCGATTTGAACTTTCCTCTCCGGCATCATAATTTGTCCTAGCTGTTGAACCTTCTAAAAAGAAAGTCCCATCCGAACGCAATCGAATTGTCCAATCAGAAGAAGTAGGAGGATCCATATTCTCTTCCATCGCTACTTGGTTTTCTGCACCTGCAGGTTGGTCTACAACTGCTTCATCACCTGAAACTGCATAAACTTCTCTACCTGTTAAACCTCGATTCAAAACCATACGAAGTGAAGATTTTGAAAATGAATCAAAATTTTTTGCTGCAGTGTCTTTGGATTTCGGAAGAGTATCCATGGCAAACCAATCACCATCATGACCAAAACGAAGTTCTGATAACACAATTCCTTTTTCTGTCAAACCAGGATAAATCTCTTCCACCTTCATTGTAAGTTTTTTACCTTTAAAAGTTGAAGGCAGTTGGATTTCTTGGCTACCCATTGTATCTTCTACATTGATTTTAGCGGAATAACCATCGTCACCAGTTAACAAAAATGTTTTGACTCTACCATTTTTGATACAATGGACATCGGACCTTTGGTAACCATTCCAAACTTTAATGACAGAAATCTTTTTTGTATCCGCAAAATCAAAGCTAAATGTTACGCCAACTCCACCTTTGACTGATGCATATCCATTTTCATATTTCGAATCAAATAGATTCATTACAGAATATGTTGGCTCAGGTGATGCAGTTTCTGATGCAGTTACTGTTCCCGAAACAATTTCTGGAGTATAAGTTCGATATGCTTTTTTGGCATCATCATAAAATTTGACTGCCTTTAGGCAGATATTTTGGTTTCTTTGAAAATTTAAAGTCACCGATCTTGCTTGTACAACTGGATCAAAAATAACTTCCGAGTTCGATTTTTCGATGTCCGTACTTGCATACACTTCATCAAAGTTTACATAAGCAGCCACTCGGTCTTTAAATTGTCCATTACAAGATTCGATGGATACTTTCGTTAATGGGAATGCATTGTCAGCGTAAAAATGCAATTTAACAAATTCTGCACCTGGCTCAGCCTTCCATTCCTTGCCATCTAACACCAAGAAGGGGAGACCATTCTCCATAGATGTGGATGTCACCATTGAAAAATGGAGTTTTTTCCCACAATTGGTAGCGAATGTTACCATTAGAATCAAAACAAAAAATAGACTGGATTTGAGTTTCATTATTGGTCCTTTGAAAATGTGGATTTAAAAGAACCCATTGTACGGAAAAAAGGCAAGAAATTTTTTATGGGGACGTATCTTTTAGAACCCTTTCCCAAGTATCTTGGTTTAATGCACCAACAATCCATTTACCATTCACCCAAAATGTAGGGATTGAAGTGACTCCAAGTTTTTTTGCTTCTTCCCAGTCCTTTTTGACTAGGTCTAGGTATTTTTTTGTTTCTCTTTGTGAATCACATTCAGACCAAACACTCGATTGGTTGGGTATTGGAACTTCAGACTTGATCATCGTTTTTGCATTGGCATAAAGGTTTTGCATATGTTCTGTAAAATGAACTGGATCATTTTCCCACAAACAACGTGACACAACGAGTGGTGCTAAACTTTGGTCTGTATCACCATCCAATGGAAAATCTTTATGGATATAATGAATTTGATTTTTGTATTTTGTTAGAAGTTTTTTCGTATGAGGGAAGGTTTCTTTACAAAAACTACATAAATAATCGCTCCACTCGATAATCACCCATTTTGAATTGGGTTGGCCAAATTGAGGTGAGAATGAAAGATTTATTTTGGAAAGTAAACTTGCTCTTGATTGGTCAAAAGGTTTTTGTTTTATACTTATATTCGATTTTTGAAAGATACGACTCCAAACAATGCGGATACGAATCATTTCGCGCAAGCGATCAATTGCCTCTGTATCCTGTATCGAACTTCGTAACTGGTTTTTCTCCGAAACCCAATAACGATTGATATCCATTTCAGAAACAAGTTTTTTCTCAGTCTCCTTCCATTCTTGTAATGTATATCCAAGGCTCTTCGCTTTCTCATTCAATTGGTTTAAATGAATTTCTGAAGAAAGTGTTTCCTTGATCGACTCTTCAGAAGGTAAGGATTCTGGTAGATACCGATTTTCCGATATGGTTTCAGAACAAGAAAAAAAGAAGAAACATAAAATGACTATGGGCACAATCATAATCCTAAGATCTGTAGTAAATAGTCTCAAGTATTTTTGTATGATGAAAATTGTTTTTTTGATTGAAAGGGGCATTTGTATCCATTCTGATGAGTCTCTTGTATGAAAATAAAAATCCTATCGCGCATAATACAGGTGTTGGCTCTGTATCTCTTCTTTACTTCGCTTTATGTTAGTTTAGGCAAAATCATCACCATTCAAACTGGAACCAAAATATTTGGTAAAGTTATATCATCTTACAAAGAAACAGATTATTCTACACAAACAGGTAACAAACGTTACGGTTCGACCCACTACATCCTAAGACCAATTATCAAATACCAAGTGAATGGAGAAATATATGAATTTCATGGCAAAATTTTAGGGGAAGTGGGCAATCATTACCAAATCGGACAACCAGTTCCTTTATATCTCTCTGCAGACAAACCAGATTATGCCATTATCAATTCTTTTTACGAATTATGGTATGAGCCTTTAAGGAATTTACTCTTTAGCATTGTCTTGTTTTTAATAGGAACTTTTTTTGCCAAAATCCTTTCCAAAATAAAAGATACGATTGTAAATTGATTCAATCCAGAAACCCATTTGCATCGATTTTAAGGATCTGATACTTTCAAAAATGTTACCATTTAAAAATTTTCAAATCGGATTGGCAATTCTACTCTTTTGTTTCCTACCCAATTCAATTTTTTGCCAAACCAAAGATATGGTTAAATTAGAATGGTATCATTATATCATCCTTTCTCCTGTTCTTGTCATCGACGCAGTTAAGAAAGGTTACCAAAGTATTGAAAACCAAATCGACAACTTCCGCGAATTCCAAAGTTTACCTGAATTACACAAAGCAGTCATACAATCCGATCTAGATAAAATAAAAAAAATTGTTACTGCAGGTGCCAACCTAGAAGCAAAGGACAAAAACGGGGAAACTGCTCTATTCTATGCTCTCGATAGAAACCGAGTGAATATCGCACGTTATTTAATTCAAAATAAAGCAAATGTAAATGTTTTTAATATTCATGGACGCCACTTAATCCATCCTGCCATCAAAAACAATCAATATGATTTGATCAAACTTATGTTAGATTATGGATTAAAGCCAAATTTTGATGGGAGTGGACCTACGACCTTAACTCTCACAACAAATCTTAATCCTAACAATTTTAAACTCATTCGACTCTTTGTAGAACAAGGAGTAAATATCAATGCAATTGATAAAAACCACTACTCAGCCCTCATGTATTTAACATTAATTGAAAATCCAAATCTAGAAATTGTTTCCTACATGATGAAGAAAAAAGCGGATGTGAACGCCGAAGATAGTTCAGGCAGATCAATCCTTCGTTTACTCATTGAAAGAAGATCTCAGAATTTAAATTTAGTCAAAATCCTAATCAAAAATGGTGCAAACGTCCATTCCAAAGATAAAGAAGGACAATCAATTTTCGATTTTATCAACCAATACTATGATGATCCCAAAACCAATGAAATCGTTCTATATTTAAAAACATATAAAAAAGGAAGTCGATAGCACTCAATTAAATTGATCGATTCACCCATAGTGAATTCATAAGACAATCTAACTTTAAATTGGTGGATTAAAGATACTTACTTTTTCTGATCCATTTGAGAACGAATTTTTCCAAAGTTCATTTTAATAAAAAATCTTCTTAGGTTTCGCAAAAAATATTCTCGCTAAATAAAATAAGTATGCTCTCTTTGGTCCGAGGTATTTCTAATGAAATTGATTTTTTCAAATATCAAATGGATCATGTTAGTCTCTGGACTCATCACATGTTCAATGATTTTATCTGCATTACATCCTAACCTGGGTCTAACATTGACTTTTGGAGAAACAATGGATGGAAATTTAGCAAACATCATCGTCCGCAATTGGGGAGCACTTATTGCCATCGTAGGTGGTATGTTAGTGTATGGAGCATATCATGAACCAAATCGTAATTTAGTTCTAGTTGTTGCTTCTATTAGTAAAAGTATTTTTATACTTTTAAATTTAGTTTATGGACAAGCTTATTTATCGAAATCAAGTCCCGCTTTGGTTTTTGACTCTTTATTGGTGATTATCTTCGTTTCCTATTTAGTTTCTAAATCGTCAAAATAATCATCCATCAGACTCAATAATTTTCTTTGCAAAAAAACGTGGATCATAGTGCCTCATGCTCATTAATGAGCACCTTGATCCTTTATTTTCGATTCATAGCTTGGTCCAAAAATTGATTCAGTGGATACACAAACCGAAACAATTTTACAAGATCCTCACTGCTCAGTTTAGAAGTTAAATCTCCATTCTTTAAATTTTTTGCCACTGCAAACCCCTTATACTTTAGGGTCTCAATCATAGGATGATCTTTGGCAAAACCTCTTGGAACCGTTTTTACCTTCTCTGCATAAAATTCATTTCCAAATGTATCATAAAATTTCGCATCATTTATAATTTTTAGAAATCCTTTTGAATCGTTAGCAATTCGATCTCGAATTTTATATAATGATTGTGCATCGGGTTGGTAACAACCTCCGCCTAATAAAGAACCATCAGGTTCTATATGGAGATAATACCCAGTTCCATCTATCTTTCGATTCCCACCTCTCATAAAAATCCCAAAGTGAGTTTTATAAGGACTTTTATCTTTGGAAAAACGTACATCTTTATAAATTCGAAAGATACAAGATTTTGGATCTATACCTTTCACAGAACTATCAAATTTTTCTATCCCAGATAATAAGGCACCAGTATAGGATAATAATTCTTTTTGTATCTCGTCAAATCTAGATTTATTCTCTAAAAACCAATCTCTCTTATTATTTTTTTTAAGATCCGATAAAAATTGAATAACTTCAATACTTAATTTCATATCAATCAATTCCCTTACATAAATTTATTATAGGAATCAAATCCAAAATAATGAACTGAGACAAACTGTATCCTCTATTCTATGCAATGGAAAGAGGATACAGTTTCCACTTCAAGTAAAACATAGAGTAATGATGTGCCAAAAAAATGTGAGCCGTATTTCGACAAATTCAATTTTCTCCATATAGGGCAAAATTAGTAGCTCCAATCAAATTAGTAAAATTCCCACTAAAAAAAGAAACCTCAATGCAAATTGGACCAAATTTCACAACACAATTGAAAGTGATTCCAAAATTACGATACTCAAATCCTATCATAACAATTGTTTGCGGAATATCCTAGTTTTCTGGTGCAAAAATCTATGTAGAATTCAACAATATTTAACTTTAAAGGTCACTAACCTTGCCACCGTCTTCCCAATCGAGTCAAAAATTTATTGATTTTTGACAACCTGAATTAAAATTCCTGTATCATTAAATGTCGTAAGCTTTTTCTTGAAACGACGGAATCGAATTCTGAAAGCACAGTTTAAAACGATTTTCATTCGGGAGACTTAAATCATGAAAATTTCAAATTTTTTCTCCAAATTGGAAATTCAATTTTTCCCTTATATCCTCCTTGTAACTTCTCTATCGTTTTGTAAAAACCCAAGTTTAGAAAATCCATGTGATCCCAACCATTCCGTTTACTATGAAATACTACTTTCAAAAATTTTTTCTGGGAATATGGGTAACCACTGTGGTGCAAATATCAATAAAGTAATTGCACCTATTTTTTTCCCAAGCCCTGGCCACTATACGGAACCTAATTTTATCACAATCACAACAATTACACCTGGTGCTACCATTTACATCACCACTGATGGTACAACACCTAACAGTCTTTCTACTCCCTATCTATCCCCATCCTCTATTTGGAGGCTCGCGGGACAAAGGATCCGAGCGATAGCAACCAAAGTAGGAATGGAGGAGAGTGCCATCTCCGAAGGAACATATTCAATCCTTCCTTTAAAAACAGGTCAAACCACATCCTATACAGTTGGTGATGATGCATCCATAGGTTCAGGTCTTACCATCAATTATGCAGAACCAAAAGTAGATCAAATCTTCCCAAATGATTATACAACAATTGACCAAAGTACAGGGATTATATGGAAAACATGTTCCGAAGGATTGTCGGGTCCAACTTGTGCAATCAATAGTCCAGGTGTGACAACGGGAGGTTTAGCAACTTTAAATACTTCTTGTTTGTCGCTTAATTCTGCTAATTCAGGGAAAGGATATTCAGGCTACACTACGTGGCGGTTACCAACAATGCGAGAACTCCTCAGCACCAACGATGCAAGTAAAACTTCTGTCACTATTTTAAATCCAACAGCTCTTCCTGGAACGGTAAACTATGCTTATTGGGCATCAACTCCCTATCCACCAAGTGGAAGTGACGCTTGGTATTTAGATTATAGTAATTCAAATTCATATGCGACTACTAATTCGAACCCATACCATGGACGATGTGTTGCTTCACTACCACCTGTTGAAACTTTATCGTACCAAGACAACGGGGATGGAACCATAAAGGATAATACAACAGGCCTTTTTTGGCAAAAATGTTCCTATGGACAAAATAATGATACAGGTTGTACATTAGCTGCCAACAGTATCAATTGGTCTGGGGCTATAACTTATTGCAGTGGATTGTCATTGGCTGGGAAGGTATGGAGATTACCCAATCGGAATGAGCTAATCAGTTTACATGATTACACAAAATCTGTCGGCCCAAAAATCGACCAAACTATATTTCCAAATACGGTTTCTTTCGCGGGAGGTTATTATTGGACCTCTACAACGAACGCACCTGGCACAACAAACGCATGGTATGTTAACTTCACAACTACGTTTAATAATATTTATGATGTCCAACCCAAATCCAACTCTTTATATGTGCGCTGCGTTTCTCAGTAACAATCAAGTTGTACATATGGGCGCTCCCAATCTACTGAATTCACAAATCAATCAGTAAAAGGGATGGGCTACTCCGGGGTGCGCTTTCGCTTCCGTCTGCCACGTGGCAGACCAAGCCCTACGTATCCCGAGCGCTAGAAAACATTACAATAAAAGAACCAATTCTCAAATATTGTATTGATTCTACTTCTTAATATACCAAATCCCTAATTTAATTATTCGCAATCCAGACTACCTATGATTAAAAATTTATGAGAATTGTATGATTTCATAAATTAGTTTTGACATATTCTTTCGTTATGCGGTTAATACCAATCAAGCGTTAGGAGGACAGATTGAGAATTAAATACGCATTCATTCTTGCGATTTCACTATTCCTTTTTTTAGGATGTGGAGCAGAAAAAAAAGAAGGATTAATCCCTGGAGTGGAGTTAACCGGTGATCCTTTATATGACGCTTTGTTATTAGCAGTAGCCTCAAACCCACCATGCACAGTCTTAACAGATTCAAACACAAGTTCTGCGGTTGATTTAAGTGATGGTTTTGACTCCATCTGTAGTTGGACTACTGCTGTAGCTACTTTTACTGTACCTAGTACAGGTGAGTATGAAATCACAGGCTTTACAGGACGGCAAACATTGTCAGCTTATCGTTGCAATTCATCGTATTTTACCTTCCATGCACAATTGAACCAAGCAAGTACGGTTTTGTATACAACCAGAGACTCTGCGACTCAAACGGTTACAGTTAATTTAACAGCAGGAACTACTTATTCGCTTTATGGATCTGGTCTCGTTAATTCTAGCGACTACCAATGTTCCGGCGTTAGGCCAAGTTCAAGTGTAAGTCCATACCGAATGAATATTAGAAAAAAATAAAATTCCTAAATACAAATATGAAACTAAAAATCAATTGAATTTTTAGTTTCTATGTTCTTTCTTCAAATCCATCAACTAAGAGTAGTATACGACATTCTAATTTTGCCAATACAGCAGAATACATTTCCGACTCCTGCTCACGTGACATCCATGTCACGATTCGCGAGCTCCGCAATCCTGCTACGCCTCCGTCAGAAACGCATTCTGACTTGGGTTACCTACGGAATTTCCAAATCAATCTCCGAAGGCATAAAAAAAGCCCTGAACTTTCATTCAGAGCTTTTCCCAACATTTGTATACGACACGAGTTCTATCTCTCCCAACAAGGGAAAGCCTGCGGAGCACCAAGCGGCACTGCCGCGACTGCGAGCACCCGACTTGATGCGTGAGCTTCGAGCTCTAGCATCAAAGTCGTTCGGCGCCGACCGCCAAACAGAACAAAGTAAAACAAACAACGCTTTCAATGACATACACGATCGCAATCGTGTATATTGTAATATGGTCAAGCCGATCGAGCGATTAGTATCACTTGGCTGAATCCATTACTGAACTTACACCTGTGACCTATCAACCAGGTCGTCTGCCTGGACTCTTCAGGGAGATCT